>Ga0209518_1000765_pt1 | contig 39701 bp, 65 predicted proteins | sample RifGroB1_FD_183993 | JGI IMG/M metagenome (GOLD analysis project Ga0209518, IMG submission 183993) | Groundwater microbial communities from Rifle, Colorado, USA - Groundwater B1 (SPAdes) (version 2) | ecosystem: Environmental > Aquatic > Deep subsurface > Groundwater | place: Rifle, Colorado...
TGGAACTGGTATAGAAGATGCTGGAGAAACAGCGGGCGGAACACTTCTTATGGCAGGATCAGTAAGACGAGATACCCCAGCGGCAAGCGCAGGAACTACAGGAGACAATGCAACTGTAAATACGGATAATTTGGGTAGATTATACACCCACCCCTCTCCTACAGAATTAGATTTGGCGACTTTAGCAACAACTCATGTTAAAAAATACTATACAAACGCAGGTGCAGTAACAGATGGGATTATCTGGAGTCCAGGGGCAGGTAAGAGGTGGTTTGTAACGGATATTTTTATTAATGTTTCGGCGGCGGCTACTGTTACCTTAGAAGATGATCTGGCGGCTGGGGATAGTGCTATTTGGAAAGCTGAGTTAGCGGCCAACTCTGGATGGTCGCATTCTTTTGAAACTCCTTGGTTTAGCGGAGAAGATGCAGCTGATTTGATTATAACTACAAGTGCAGGAAATGTTTATGTAACTGTTACGGGGTATGAAATTTAAGTATGGATTTACTTCAATTAGTCAACTCGGAAGCTGGTAAATACCTTCTAGGAATCAAGGATAATTACCCCATTGTAAAAGTTACAAAAAACTCCTTTACAAGACTAATTGATTTTGATAATAAAAATCATCCAATATTGCTAACTGATTTCTATATAAGCGATTACATACAAAAACATATTCAACCTATTCTAGACAAAATATTCATCGCTAATAGCGAATATAAAAAAATAGATAATTATTATGAAGCATTTCTTCATTTCTCGGGTTTACAAGAAAAAAGGAATAAATATCCTCAAATTTTTTTAACTGATTATAATCCTAATACAACAGGAGACGGAACTTTAATTTATGTTGACACTTCTGCTAGTGGGTGGGCCAACGCAAAAGCGGCAGGAGCAGCTAATCAGGCAGTTCAGACAGATAACCATGATGCTAACTGTAATCCACAGGGAAGTGGAGTTAATCTTCAGAGAACTTTTCTTCCTTTTGATACTTCAAGTATTCCCGATACCGATACAGTTTCAGCAGCAGAGCTAAGAATTTATAGGGATGACTCAATTGGCGGAGCATGGTCGGGAAGTGGGCTAGAAGTTGTTTTAACTACTGAAGCAGACCCAACAAGTTTAGTAGCAGGGGATTGGGACACAATAATTATCGCTTCCTATTCTTCTAAATTAAGAAGTGCTTTTACAGATGACGCTTATACTGCAATGGTAATTTCTACCCCAGCATCTGTTGTAAGTAAAACAGGATACACCAAACTAGCAGTTATTGATACCCAAGATCTGAATAATAACGGGCCAGGAGCAGGAGCAGGTGGATATTGGCAAATGAGTGCTTATGCTAATCCAGAAGTTTTGAGGGTAACTCATGCCTCTGTTTCAGTAAAAGATATAATCCAGCCTGGCTTAATTCCTTTTGCGAGATAAGGTATAATAGAACTATGAAAAATATATCAAGGAGGTTGATCTCAAATTAGAAAAACATATTCAGGTTTAATTTCTTACGCACAGGATGGAGCAAACACCACAAGCTCCGCAATCAAAACCTTTCTTAAAAGAAGAATAAATGAGCGATACGAGCTCGTTACGGATAAACTAAATACCTGGACTCAGATAGTAACTAAAACCGCCACATCAGGAACAGGGGCGGGAGCTTCACAGCAATATTATTATAACCCCCCCAATTTACGAGAGATAGAAAGTATCGTAGTAACAATAGGGAGCTTTGATTATCCTCTAACGCCAGTCTATTCACAAAGAGAATGGGATATTCTTAACGCATCAACAGTCGTGGGGGGCTTCCCTGAGAGATACTTCCGAAGACGAGATGACTACGGATTTTGGCCTTATGATTTCGAAGATGACGGAACAATAACCATAAATTACACCCAACGGGCCCAGCCTCTATATTTCGAAGACTACACGACAGGTACTGTAGCTGTGACAATAAATGACCAGACTGTAACAGTTACCACAGGAGCTACAACTACTTGGAAAGCGGGGATGTGGTTTACTCTAACAGACTCAACAGGAGAGCCAAGAGGGAGCTGGTATAGAATAGGTTCAGTTACAGACTCTACCAATGTTGAGCTGGAAACATACTTTGAAGAGGCTACAGAAACGGGAGTAACCTATATTGTGGGCCAGTCGCCTGAGATTCCTGAAGAGGGACATACGCTCTTAGCCATAGGGGCGATAGCTGATTTCTATATGTTGAAGCAAAAAGATACAGAAACAGCTACAAGATTTGAGAATAGATTTTGGACTGGAAATCCTAATGTCGCGCCAAATACAGCCAAAAAAGATAAAGACTATGGAGGTCTCCTCGCACTTATAGACGCATACGCAGATAGGGATACATCTATTTTTGTTAATAGATCACCCTCTGGGGTGGAACCTTTGGACTTTCAAATTCCCCGAACAGCAACATTGAGTTAATAAATATGATTTTTATGTAATATGCAACAAACAATAAGTATAAGAGATTTTTCGGGTGGGGTTGCTGTCACTTCAGAAAAAAAAGATATTCCCTTTTCTGCCCGTTTTATTAAAAATCTTAACCCATTCGAAGATCCCTCATATATAACTCTTTCCAAGAAAGCCACCAAAGTATCTGGCTCGACGGTAGATAATCTATGTTTTTGGATGGAGGACGGGAGTCCCTATGATACAAATAAATACTTTTATGATCTAGGAGGAAAAATTTATCGTGAAACTTCGGCAGATGTGTGGTCTTCCTTAAGGACTGTTTCAGGTGGATCAGGGGAGGGTTTGAGAATATTTGATGATTACTTATATTATGCCTTGCCGACAGAGATTGGCAGATATGGAAGATTATCTGGTACCCCCGCTTTTGATGATGCCCTAACTTCGTGGTGGGATAGCGCAATCTCCGACATTCAGGATACAGGGGGAGGAACGGGGCAAACCTATGCTACAACTACATCTATAAATGAGGGAGCCACCCATATACAAACCATCACGGCAAGCCATGATCCCCTTAAATCTATTGTGATTGATATCAACGATACAGGAGATGATCCTAACTGGACAGTTACCGTGCACGATAGCGAAAATAACGTAATAGGCTCAAAACAGATAGTCTTTGCCTCCGTAACCACAGGAGATAATACTTTTACCTTTGCAACACCTTTGAGACTCATCATAGGGAATACATATCATTTTCACGTTACAACCTCAACAACAACAGGAGCTCCCAAGGTAACCTCAAACGTAGCTTCTGATTTAGAGGGTGCAGAGTATGTAATAAATTATGGGGTTTTGATAGATTCTGAATTTCATCCTATGGAGGTTGTAGAGGATAAGCTGATCATAGGAAATAAAGACTATTTAGCAGTTTTTGATCAAGCGACCTATGATCCTAACAAGATTCTTCTGGATAGGGGTTTTGAGGTAAGGGCGATGACAAAGACTGACGAGTTCATTGTAGTGTCGGCTTATAAGGGGGCGTCTGTAGATACAGCAGAACAATCACGAAACTTTTACTGGGACACAATTCAGCCTTCTTGGAATTTCTTTACAGACTCAACTTCCGTAGGCGTAGGAAATGCCATAACTAACTCTGGGAATAATCTTAGAGGAGTATATGGAAATCAAGGGGCGCTATATCAAGGGGATAGGCCGTTTGATAAGAAAATGAGCAAGACTCCTAAGCTGGCAAGGGGTAAAAAAGTTAATATCTATCCCTCTGCCATAGACCACGCTAACGGAATTACTCTAATAGGGATAGGAACAACGGATGACGCTTCTGGGTTAGAGCAGGGAGTATATGCTTATGGCGCACAGGATAATAAACTGCAGGATGTTTTAGTTCTTCTTCACACTATATCTACAGGGACTACGCAGGGGGCTAATCTAAAAATAGGATTCGTCAAGACCATAGGCGAGAGTATTTATTTCGGCTGGCGTGATTCTTCTAGCTATGGCGTGGATAGAATACAGCCTGGGGCTCTAGCGGTAGCGTCGGGGGTTTATGAATCTCTAATATTTGACGGAGAAGATGTAAGACACGAGAAAATAGCCATGAGGGTGACAGCAGAATGTGTTGCCTTAGCTACAAATGAAACGCTTGCTACAAAGTATCAGCTAGATAGGTCGGGATCTTTCACAGCGGGAACGGCTGCTGTGGCCACGGAGACAGACGCAGAACAGGATATTTACGCACGCTTTAAGGAGGCAGAATTTGGATTTACGCTAGCCTCGGTTGATGGGACATTCCCAAAAGTTACTGAAATTTCTTTTCACTACAACGACAACGCAGAAGAAAAGGTGCGATAATATGAGAAAGGGCCAACGAGACTTACTCCCCCAATCCTCACAAAGCAGAAATCTAGATATTATACGATCTACTGAAACAATAGAAGGCTCCTCTATTTTAGCTGCTGGGGAAGATACTATCTTTACTATGACTACTCAGTCAAAAGCGGGAGTTCCTCTTTTAGTCCAAGAAGATATTTCGCTATTTGAATCTTCTTTAAGTGAAGCTAATCTCATACCAAATGGGAACAATATTGATATTTCTCATTACCAGATAATCGGGCCGTGGCGAGAACAAAGCGATGGAAATGGGGAAAATATCGTAAGTAAAATTTATGTGAGAAATGCAACATCTACATCAACGACGGAGAATGTAATAATTTCTACAGGCGATGATTACTCAATCTCTGAAAACATAGGTTGGCAAAGAACCATAGCTCAATCATTAAATGGTGAAATAATAGCCATATATATGGCCGATAATAATCCAAATAATTCTTTTACTACAACTGATGTAGATATAAGATTTAAAACTTCAAATGATAATGGGGATACTTGGAGTTCTGAGACTGACATAGCATCTTCTATAGATATTAGTGCAGGCAATGCTGGAGGAGATTTCACAATATGGATAGATAATACGAACAATGTACACGTAGTCTGGATTGAAGGGGCGGATCTTGACAGTAGTACTATAAAATACTGTAAATTGACTTATTCTTCGGGTTTATGGAGCGTTGGTACAATCCGTACAGTCAGAAGTGGAGATTCAACCAATTATTTACTCAGACTCACCTTAACTGTTCAAGCTTCAGGCAGAATTTTTGTTATTTATAATCATAGGAATGGAATATTTGGTGGTACTGATACCTTAAGGTATAAATATTCAGATGATGATGGAGCAACATGGAATACAGAGGCTAGCATAGTCGCAACGGATAATAACGGCTCGTTTGTCTCTGTTGTATTAAGAGATGACAATCCTTTCTTGATATTTTGTGAATCATCAAGTAGTGCTACAAAGTGGACTGAATGGAACGGCTCATCGTGGTCTGCTCCTGCTACTATAATTAGCCAATTTTATTTTGATATTTCCGTCGTAGTAGATAGTTCAAACATAGTACATTTAATAGGAGTGGATACAAGCCATACTCCCGATGAAATAGATTATTTTAATTATAATGGCACATCTTGGAGTAGTGTGGAATCTTTGGCGGGAACCAATAATATTATTGAACAGCCAAGTATCAGTATTACAACTGATGATGATATTCATCTTTTTTATACAAATCCTTCATCTGGATCATTAGGCGATTTAGTAAAAAGGACTAGGACTTCAGGTTCTTGGGGAGCGCAATCTACTTTGGGATCAGAACAATCGTTTGACACTGTTAAAAGCCCAATAAAATTTACCATTGACGGTGTATTTTTTGTTATGTATAGACCTTCTTCTGCGGATAACGCTAATATAAAAGTCTATAGGGATGTTACGGGAGAAAGCAAAACAGTCCTATTCCGAGGCAGAACCCGTTATATTTCACCAATAGACGATGTTACAATAGAATGATGAGATCATCACAAAGAGACATTTTACCGACAGCTATAAAAAATAGAGGTTTAGGCCATGTTGTTAATGTTACAGACAATGCTGAAGCCTCTACAAGTCTTGCTAATGGAGAGGATGCTCTGGTCTCGCTTATTCTAAACAACAATAAGGACGCTGACATCATAGGCGAGCCTGAATTTTCTCTCTGGCAGGATTCAATATCGGCTGCCAATCTCCTTCCTATAGGTTCGGGTATTGTGGCAAGTGAATATCAGATCATAGGGCCATGGAATGAATGGACGGAAGTCCTCCTACTGGGGGGAGAAATAGATTTGGCCATTCCTACTCTTGCTATGGTGAGTAGGCTTTATGTGCGAAATATCTCAGCAGGAGCAATCACTCTTATCGTAAGAGCCAGAATGCGCTTTATTACAAATACAAATGACGTAAGCCTAACATGAAAGCAAAACTCTTAAAATTTGCGGATAACAGAACAGCTATTGTCAGCGGAATGCATATAGAGGTTAACAAACAAAAACCTATACTAGAGGAAGAGATAGAAACTGACAAAGACACCTTTCGTCAAATGTTACTACATCCAAAGAAGATAAAATTATCCAAAAGGGCAAAGAAAATAATCTAACCCTGTGCTATAATAGATTAAGAGGAATTTACCCCATTTGTGGGGTTTTTTTATGGCATCACTTAATACGGCACAGATAATGGACGCGGCCAGAAGAGTCTGGGGAAGAAGTATCTCCGATCCTGAGGCACAGACAATAATGAACGCCACTAGAGGTGGAGATCCAGGCTCAGTTGAAAATTATCTTCAGAATGATCCTAGATTTCTCGCAGATAGACAGGCTAAAGAGTCCGCTGCTTTAACTACTCAGCAACAGGCCAGAGAAAATGAATTTTTAGGCAGGGTACAAGGTATTCCTGAGGCACTTAGAGGAATAGAGACGGAGTTAGGACTTCCCCAGGCAAGAGAAACTTTCCAGGCGGCAGGGGAGACAACGAGAAACGTAGCAGGACAGATTAGAGGTATTGCCCCTACACAACAGACTATTGCAAAACAGGTAGGAATATCCGCACCACGTCTTCAACAGAGAATAGGTGCGGAGACCGCCAAGCTACAACCTACCGTAGAAACAGCTACAAGAGGGTTGGAGGAGGCTCAGGCAGGACTTTCAGGTCTTTTGGGATCTTTCCAAACTAGAGCGGCAAACGTACTCGCCCCTTACCAAATAGAAGCAGGAGTTTTAGGAGATAGTGTTAAGAATGCTTTTGATGTATGGAAAACAAATACTCAAACGGCTCTTGATAGAGAATTGGCAACCCTTCAGGAGAAAGGTTTAAGTGATAGATCGGCTCTTGATAGAGCGAATCAGCTAGCTATAGCAGAAAGCGCAGCTACTAAAGGATCTTTTCAGGACTTAGGAAATAGGGTGGTTCTCGTTGATCCGTCAACAGGTCAGGTAATTTCTAGCTTCGCAAAGGGGCTTACTCCAAGCTCGGCAAGTAGCGGAAGCGGTAATATATCTGGTTATCTTAACACACCATCTAGTAGCTTAAATACATTACAGCCAGGAAGATATAGCTTCTTATCATAATGGAGAAAAAATATAAAATAAAAGATAACCAAACAGGTGAAATTTTAGAGATCCCTGAAAGCCAATTGGGTCAATATGGGCTTAGCGTTCCCCAAGTACAACCCGTTCAGCCTACCCAGATTGCCACACAGGCAGCAACAATGGAAGTACCAGAGGATAAGTCCTCTTTCGTTGGAAATGTTGGATCGGATATAGGAGAGAATATACAGGGGCTTCTCTCTCTCCCTGGGCTGGCAGTTGACTTAGCTACGGGTAAGGCAAAGGGCGGAGAAGTGGGTAAGGCTGTTGTAACTGGAATTATCGATGAGTATAAAAATCTCATAAAAAATCCAAGTAAAGCTTTTTACGAGAGACCTGTCTCCAGTGTTTTAGATATTCTACCCTTTCTAGCAGCAGGAAAGTTAGCTACAGCTGGACGCTTTGGTAAGGCAGGAACAGTAGCAAAAACTGCAGAGACAGGAGTCGCTAAGACAGCACTTGAAGAGTCTATAGGAAGAGATGTGACAGGAGCTATAGAGAAAACAAAAGCTGCTACAGTACCTAAATCGTCCACGGCGAGTAGAGTATTTTCAGGACAGTTTACAGTTCCAAGAAAGGTAGCTAGCAGATTAAAGCCAGAACAGACGGCGCAGGAGCTTTTGGACTATGGAATAAAGGCAAATAATGTAGATGATTATCTTAGAGTTTCTGCCGAGTTAAGCGGGGAGAGTGGTCTATTCACGAATATTAATAGGAACGCCTTAAAGTATGTCGGTGAGGTAAATTACGATAATGTTATGCCCTCTGTCAGGAGCTTTGTAGATAGACAATCCACACTCACAGAAAAGGATATTGCAGGAATTAGGAAATTTACACCTAAAAAATCTGGAGGGAAAATAGGGACAGCCAATGCTAATGATCTCTGGGATTCCATGAAACAACTAGAAGATCAAGGATGGCAGCTTATTAATTCTTCTACGGATCTCTCTCCTAATTTACGAAATGAACAGTTAGGTAAAGCATATTTAGCAGCAGCAGATGAAATAGAGTTGTCTTTAAACCAGGCCGTTAAACAGTCGGGTACCATTGATCTCTTTAAAAATCCAGAAGCTATGGCCTTTTTAAACGAAAGATCTCCGAAATTAGCTCAAAAATTCCAAGAGGCTAAAACCTTCGAAGATATAAGAAATCTTCAAAAACCTTTCGTGAGATTACAGAGAATGGCAGAGATTACTCAAGCAGAACGAAGCAGTCCTTTCGCACAACTATCTAGGACAATGGGCCGAGGCAGAGGTCTAGGGATAGTAAGCCAAATTCCAGGCGTTGGTGAGATTGCAGGCGTTGGGGCCGAGGCACTTAAAAGTCCTGCTGCAGTAGCATCAGCAAAGCTTTTAAACTCTCCTACCCTTGGTGGTTCACTTCAGGCTGCGAAAAAAGCAGTTGGGAAAGCATTATCAACAACTAAAGGTGTAGCAAAACAACCCATATCATATATTGTCGGCAGAGAGATACCAAAAGAGGCTCCAAGTGAAGCACAACCTCTAGAAACAACCGAGGCAGCAGATATGGCACTAACTCAAGAGACACAATCGCCTACATCTATTACAGGATATTCTGTAGAAGATTTGGCAAAAGGATATACCCAAGCACTATTGGCGGGGGATACAAAGGCTGCAGACCGAATTAAAGACTTATATGATTTAGAAAGCAAATATCAAGAAAGTGGAGTCGGTGGAAATATAGGTAAAGTTTCGGCCCAAAACTATAGCAATGCATTATCAGGTTCAACCTCTTTGGATCAAATACAACCTTTACTCTTTAATTCAAGCGGACAGCCAAGAGCAGATGTTATCGCCGCAATCAAAACGCCTGGAGCACCAAGTCAAACAGCAAGACAAGCCAAAGCACTTCTTTATAACATTGCAGATAGCTATTTAAGACTTAGAACAGGCGCTCAGGCAAATCCTACGGAGATTCAAAAACTTGCAGATAGTCTCGCTCCTGGGATTTTAGATGATGCAAATACAATTAAAACGAAATTACAGATTTATGAACAGACATTTAATCAAATTATAGATACGGCAAAGACAGGAGGTATAGGAGAAGAACCTAAAAACGTAAACACAGGTTTTTGATATAATAGAATTATGAATCCAAATACTGGCAGTTTCGGTGCACCATTAGGAGATGTTTCAGCTTTAAAAGCAGCTATGCAAAGACGTGGAATTGATGCTTCAATATTAGACCAAATTTCAGGAGGCACTCCTATGGGGCCTTCACCCGTTCCTCCATCCCCTGAACCAACAAATACAGGAGGACAGCCTCCTCAAGCTGGGGTAACAGAGGCCACGCCATCTCAGCCTGATTCGGATGTAACGATAGCAATGAAAGCCCTTGCGACTGTAGTTACAAATGACTCTAAGACAAAAAGGGATCTTGTTACTTTAAGGTCTCAAGGAGTAGTCTAATTTGTTATATAAAGAGTAAGGATATTACCCACAGGAGTGGGATTTTTTATGAATGCGACAAACTATAGTAGTAGTACAGTCAATGCAACTAACTATTCAAATTCTTCGGTGAATGCCACGAATTATTCTCAATCTAGCCCTAATGCGACAAACTATGCAGAGGAGGACGCTGGATAATGGAGCAACAAATCATAGATTTAGCAAGTAAGGGAACAGGATGGGTAATTGCAGTTTATTTGTTCTTTAAATTTATAGCTGAGAAAGATAAACGGCTCTCGGATATTAAAGAAAGCAGGGATGCGATTATAGAGCCTCAAAAGAATATGCAGAAATCGCTTGATGTAATTTTGGGTATTTTGGTGAAAGCAGGTAAATAATATGGTAAATGCTATTAAATATATTTTTGGAGCATACAGACCTGAAGAAGAAATATCAGAGGTAAAAAAAGAAATTAAAAAAGAAACCTTGATAACCCAGACTAAAGCTAGACAGGTTAATAAAATACTTTATGCAAAAGACACGACATTCTTTCTGGCTAAAGGATTAGGAGTATTAAAATGAACTTAATATTTGATTATGAAATTACACTGGATTTAATTTCGCTTATAATGCGAGTTGTAGCGATAATGGTAACTTTTCTTTTTATTATTCCTCTTCAATTAAAACAGGCTCATGTTAAAAATGGGCTTTCTAAACTAAGAAAACAGCTTTTATATATGGGGACTTTATTTATGGCTTTAAATCTTTTCGGGATTATTATTGTTTTTTTTAGACTTATATTAACTCCTGGAAGCTATGTTTTCTTTACTCATTTTATTTCAATAGCAAATGCCTTAGCTTTTATAGGACTGGCCTACTTCGGATATAAAATCTATCACGAACAATACGAAGAATGATATATGATACAATCATAATGTGGTACATATATATTCAGATTTAGATAGAAAAAAATGGCTAGAGTATTATTATAAAAATAAGAAAAAAAGACGAGAAGACAATATCCAATGGATTAAAGATAATAGAGAAAAACGTAGAAAATATTATATAGTATATAGACAAACTGAAAAAGGTAAAATTGCTACATTAAAAGCCATTAAAAAATATGAAACAAATCATCCAGAAAGAAAAAACGCTTGGAATAAAGCACAAAGATTGCTTAAGAAACCATGTATGAAATGTAATATAAAAAATAGTCATAAGCACCATCCAGACCCACTTAGGCCATTAGATGTAATTTACCTTTGCCCTTTACATCACAAACAAGAACACATGATATAATAGATAAAGATGGCTATTATTAAACAAACGATTCCGACTTCTAACTATGATACTTCAAGAAAGCCAATTACTCACATTGTTATTCATTGGATCGTGGGCACACTTGCCTCAGCAGACGCTTCTTTCAAAAATCCTTCAAGAATTGCATCAGCCCACTATGGAGTAGAAGATAATACAATTTACCAATGGGTAGATGAGAAGCACACAGCCTATCACTGCGGAAATTATGCTTTTAATCAAAAATCTATCGGCATAGAGCATTCAGCGGCCCCAGATAGGCCAGCTAGCGAGGCGACTTATCAATCGTCTGGAAAATTAATCGCTGAAATAGCCAAAAGATATAATATCCCCCTAGACAGAACCCATATTTTGGGCCATAAGGAAGTATCTCCGACACAATGTCCAGGTACAATGAACATAGATAAGCTGATAGCGATTGCCAAAGGTTCTCCAATTCCTACGCCCGTCCCGCCCTCTAATACAGAGAGTAAGGCTGCTGTAAAATTTGATCAAGCTTTGATTTATCTTCATTCTATCTCAGTTCTACCTACTCCCAGAAGAGAAGACTATATAGATAACAATGTTTTTATAGAAAAGTTAAAGGCCCATATAACCTATTTGGAGGAAATTAAAAGAAAATATGAGGCACTTGTGGCACAGCCTCCATATAATCCACAGATTCTAAAGGATAAGATCATAAACTTCATCAAAGCTCTCTAAATATGCCCGACAACACAGATAAGAAAATTGTTGAACTTTCCCATCCTCTTATAAACGAAGAGTTGCAGGAGGTATTAGATAATTATGAAAAAGCTAGAGATAAAAAAATGGAAAAGGCTTTAGCGGATATTCAAGAAGTTGTTGATAAAACACGGACAGAAGTAACCCAAATAGGAAAAGACCAGATAGATAATACCAAGTCTCTTGAAGATTTAAATACTAGATTTGAAGCTTTTAGGAAAACAATTAAAAAAGATAAGGATGAAAATCAAGAAGAACTAAAACACATCGTGAGGGCGGAAACTAAGGAAACAGTCCATAAAGAGACAAAAAATGCCGTAGAAAGTGCTATAGAGCCTCACAAGCATATCTTACGAAAAATTGCAGAAAAAAAACCTAAGTTTAGCTTGAAGTTTTGGAAAAGGGGGTGAGATTATGGATTTGTTATCGGTAATTATTGCGGCTTTGGTAGTTATAATTCTTTACCTTGTAGCGGAGTGGGCTTTGGGAATGCTTAAAATTAGTTATCCTAAAGTTTTACTTCAGGTTCTCGCACTCTTATTGTTCCTTTTGATTTTACTTGGTAGAATAAACTTAGGATTGTAAAGAAAGGAGGGTTAAGCGTGGCAAAGAAAAAAGGATTATTAAGTCTAAGACAAGAAGATTTTGTAAAAGAATTTATTTTAGAACTTTCAAGAATGGCGGTTCTCGCAGCTTTACCAGTGATGGTTATTGCTCTTGAATCTGGATTAAGTCTAAAAGCAAGTGTAGTTTTAATCGTAGTTGCAGTCTTAAAAGCTCTGGATAGAGCCTTACACGAATCTGGAATCGCAGAAAAAGGTCTTACTAGGGTAGTATAAAATGGAAAGGTTAGCGGAAGATCGTGCTGAAAAACTACAGCACGCTGTATCGGTTGCAACAGACAAGCCCATCGTTATTCCTGTAAAAGATGGGATGTTTGTATTTGATACAAAGGCACAACAGAAATTACAGTTAAAAACTGTTATATCGTTAAGAGATGATTTGTGTGCGGAAGGCGAGGAGCCTTTGGCTGATATTATTATATATACTCGCCCAAGATAATATGGAAAGAGAACTGGAAAAGAAAAAATGGTCAGAACAACTTCACCAAGCTCATGAGGATTTTAAGTTGTGGCTTAGTGGCAAACTGGATAAACCGCCTAAAAATCCTTTCTTACCTCCCGAAGTTGAGGAAGGCGGATTAGTTGAACCTTATGCCGAAGGAAAAGGAACTGAGCTTGAGGCCTTCCCCCAAGCTGGAGAAATTTATCACGCGCCATTCGAGGATAGTTTAGAAGAATAGGACTTGACAAATCTTTTTAAGGGGTATAATCTTTTAATTAGATGGACAGACAGAAGGACATAGATCCCAAAATAAAAATCAATAAAGTACCTTTTAAGTGCCCTGTATGTAATGGTTTTGGCACAGTCAAATATGGTGAAAAGACCTGTCAGGCGTGTAATGGGAAAGGTTATATAGAAGTAGCTCAAGACGGACAGATGGAAAATGAAAACTAGAATAATCCATACAAAAATACATTTTGAGGATGATTGGTTTAATACACTACCAATAGGGTATCGCTATCTTTTTATTTACCTCTTTACTAACTCCCACATAGGCCAAACTGGTGCATATAAGCTCTCTAAAAGAGTAGCTATTTTGGAAACTGGATCAACGGACAAAGAATGGGATAGTGCTTGTGTAGAGTTTCAAAAAGCCGAAAAGGTCAAGTTTATGGGCGATTGGGTGATAGTTGTAAATGCTAATAAATACGCAAACTATAGTGGAGATAAAAATGAGATTGCTTATAAGAAAGAATTTGATCAATTACCAAAAGAAATAAGAGATACCCTATCGATACAGTATATATACCCTATCGATACTACTATAAATCATAAATCAGAAATCAGAAATCATAAATCAGAGAAGAAAGAAGAAAAAAAATATGTTGTTAAGGGGAATGTATTATCAGAGATATAAAGAAATGATAAAAATCTTGCCTCTTGACAAAGATAGACAATATATGTTATTATATAGACAATTATGGAAACTGAACTAATGACAAGAGCTACATTGGCGATATACTTTGGGGTAAAGCCTCGAACAATACAAAGATGGGAAAAACTGGGTATGCCTACAATTCACATAGGAGGGATAGTAAGATATTCTTTACCCGAAATCTATAAATGGATAGAACTAAACGATTTTTCAAAGGAGATGTCAAAATGAACAGATTAACACTAGTAACAATATTAATATCTAAGATCGCTAATTCAGAAGATCGCTTAGAAAGACTTTCTTTAGCACTAAACGCTATTGAGAAACTTGAAAATGAAAATACAGAAAGCTATTTAAGGAGGTATTACAATGGGTTGGAATGACAATCAAGCAAAAAATAGCGATGTTTTCGGCAAAACTCAGCATGATAGAGAGATGGCTAAATATTCAGGTGAAGACTGCGAGGTAGTAGGATGCGGAAACCCGTTAACTGTGAATGTTTTGCAGTTCTCAATTAAAAATTACGGAGGACGCTATTGTTTCGAACATCAAAAAGAAATGGAGAGATTACATGGAACCTAAAGCAATAATGATAAAAACGGTATTTAATCCTGAAAGGGACACCGCCAAGGCTTGGATGGCTGGATTTATAGACGGAGAAGGATCAATAGGGCTTAATCAGGAATATGATATTAGAAAGGGTGCAGGATATTTCCATTATAGACCGAGCTTACAGATAGTAAATACAGATAGGGGGTCTATTGAGATTTTTTATAAATATATTGGTTGTGGAGATTTTAGAATGGTAAATAGAGATAAACTAGGATATAGAAAACAACAACCCGTCTATAGACTGAATGTGAGAAAAGCAGAGCCGCTTTTAAGGTTTTTAAAAGAAATTGAACCCTATCTAACTATTAAAAAAAGAAGAGCACAATTAGTAATTGAATATATTGAAAATAGATTAAGCAAGCCAGGGAGAGGAAGATATAACCCTAAAACTGAAGCAGACAAAGAGATCTGGGGTAAACTTATGCTACTTAATTTAAGAGGAGCACAAGCAAGAGTATTCAAAAATACATTATGAATAAACAAATTGTTGCAATTCCGACAAATATAGTTATGCCAGCGGTATCAGCAGAAGAAGCAGTTAAAGCGTTTGAGGCATACCAGGATTTGTCAAAAAAAATAATGAGACCCGAAGATATTCAAATTATTCAGGGTAAAGAATTTAAAAAGAAATCTTTTTGGAGAAAATGTCAAAGATTTTTCAACTTAAGCCTAGAATTAAGAGAAGAAAAAAGAACGGAAAATAAGAATGGAGTATTTACCTATAAGTTTATTTACAGAGCTAAAGCGCCAAATAAAACATTCGTAGATGGAACAGGTGCTTGTTCCAGCAACGAGAAAGGACTATTGAAGACGGAACATAACGCTAGGGCAATAGCGGAAACAAGAGCTAAGAATAGGGCCATAGCCGATCTAGTAGCTTTTGGTGAAGTATCAGCAGAAGAAGTAAATCCTACTCCCGCGGAAGAAATGATAGCCGAAGAGACCCAAGTTAAAAGCGAAGAGCCAGCAACAGATAATCAAAGAAAACTCATTTTTACTCTCTTAAAACAAAAGGGACATACAAAAGAAGAGTTAGAAAAAAAATATGGGGAAATAGAAAAACTAGACAAAAGAACCGCTAGTGAAATAATAGACAATTTACTAAAATTAGAAACAATAGACAATAAAGAAGAAAGCACTGATGACGTTCCCGAAAATTTAGGAGAAGAAAAATGACATACAAAGAAGCTAAACATTATGTTTTTATGAGCGTTAAGGAAGGCTATATGTCAGAGGATGATGCCGATAGGCTCGAGTCTTTACCTAAAAGAGAAATGATTATAAAGTGCGGAGAACTAGGAGAACAAGGCGATTACTATGCCAATGAGGCTAGGAAAGAATGAAAATACTAATTAAAACAAAACTATTAGAAGGAAAATATTTAGAGCTTCGGGAATACGAGCTCTTTAAACAACCCCTAAAAGTTTATCATTGTGCCTCAAAAGATTATAAAACTTGTAATCATGATGAATGTAGGTTTATGATCCTATCTCTTTCGAAACAAAAAACTGGTAAAATAACAAATACTCAGCAATCTAAATTTCCTCCTTATAAATACTACAGACTCTATAAATTTCTATTTAAGCCAGTACAAGAAATGATAGCTGAGGATGTTTCAGTAGACATAAGTCTAAAAAGAAGACTAGCTGAAGAGTTTTTCAAACAACACCCAGAAATGAGAAGAAGGGCTTAAATGAAAGCTGCCCTTATTTATTTTATAATTTTAGGAATTATATTAGGATATGGATATTACACAAAACAACGAGATAATAGAGATGTACCAAAGACGGCAATCGTCAAAGAAATTGATATTAGGGAGATTGAGCGCCAAGTGGAAATTAAGTCTATCGAAAGCCTTTTCTCTTATTATAATTCACCTCTCCTTCCTTATGCAAAAGATTTCGTTGATGCTTCGTATATTTATGGTTTGGACTATCGTCTTTTACCAATTGTTTCGTGTGTTGAAAGTTCTTGCGGGAAAAATTATAAAAATAATCCTTTCGGTTGGGCTTCGGATGCTTTTAGTTATGGCTCAGTTAGGGAAGACATTTTTAATATTGCTCAAAGAATTTCTGTTCTCCCATATTATAAGACGTACAGAGAAACAAGAAATATTAAGGATTTCAGCTTGGCCTATAACAATCCCTTTGCAAATGACTACGAAAAAAAATTAAATTATTTTATGGAAAGAATACAATGAACTATCTTAAATTCACTCTCGGTCTAATCTTATTTATCTTACTTTTGCCTTTTATTATTATTACAGGAGGAGCGTTAAATAAGAGAATATGAAAAACACTAAAGCCAATAGAATTAAATATTTACAGCAACAACTTCAACTTCTAGGTAAAAGGGGAGATATTCTTTCTGTGGCCAAAGAGCTAAATAATGCCCTATCTAAAAAACGACAGGTAATTATTATAAAAAGGTGGTCGGAGCTTAGGTCGGAGCTTGGGTCGGAGCTTGGGTCGGAGCTTGGGTCGGAGCTTAGGTCGGAGCTTAGGTCGGAGCTTAGGTCGGAGCTTTGGTCGGAGCTTGGGTCGGAGCTTGGGTCGGAGCTTGGGTCGGAGCTTGGGTCGGAGCTTGGGTCGGAGCTTTGGTCGGAGCTTGGGTCGGAGCTTAGGTCGGAGCTTGGGTCGGAGCTTAGGTCGGAGCTTGGGTCGTCTACCTTTGAATATTACGAGAATGTTTGGCCTATTTTTATTAACGAATTTTATCCGCAGTTGAAAGTCTTACAAAAGAATAAAAACAAAATAGATGCTTTAAGAAAGATAGTTAGGGCTGGTAACGCATATATCTGGCTTTCCAAAAAGAAACTCTATGTTCTACCTTTTCCCGAAACATCCCTAGACGAAACTAAGAGACTGCATAGCGAAGCTTCTTACGCTCTAAAGTTCGCAGATAAAAAGACTTACTGGCTAAACGGAGTAAAGCTAGATAAAAGTTTATGGACAAAAATAGTAAAAAGGAAGCTATCATTTAAGGAGTGTTCCTCAATCTCCAATATGGAACAGCGAATGATAGCTCTAAAATATATGAGGATAGATAAATTATTAAAGGGGGTAAAAGCCAAGCTCCTAGACAGTAAAAGAGGCTATGAGCTATATGAGATTAAAGATATTTTCAATCAAACAGAATATGCCGTAAAATATAAAGATACTTCAACTAATAGAATTTACCTCTCTTTTGTAAATACTAGGGTAGGCAAAAGGGGCAGAGTATTAGACTGTATGGCTTGGAAATTCGGATTTAAAGGTGAAAAGTTTAAGTTTGATAAGGAAAGCTAACATGAATATAAGACACGGTGATATTCGCTTAAAGAAAATTAAAACCCTTCCTAACAGAACAAGAGAGCTTGAGGATAAAGTTCTGGCTTATGGAACTGTAACGGGTCACAGCCATAGATTTGAGAAGCCAGACTTGATTAAAAGGTATTCTAGAGGGAAGAAATTATATTTAGTAGTTTTAAAAGATGCTAAGTTAATTCACGAAGAACATAAAACTTTAATTATTCCCAAAGGAGTGTATGAACAAATACAAGAAATTGAAAGAGACCCATTTTTGGAGATGATAAGACAAGTTATAGACTAGCCCGAAAGTGGCAGGAGAAGGTATGACAAACAAAAAAAATTTACACATTTTATACTTAGACGGAGAAGATTATCCAAATCGTGGAGTAGTTACTTTTGAGAATGAAGTGGGAACAAAACTACTCTTAGTTATTATGCCAAATAATTTTAGGCAATTTGAAAATATAACAGTAACTTATGAAGCTATCTCGCACAAGCAACCAAAGACGAAAGGACAATTTTAGTTTATATGGGAAAGAAGGTGAATTATGATTGATAACACAATAACAATGGAGGGAGATAGAGAAGTAACTAAATGGGAGGTTATTAACGATTTGCAAAAGAAAATAGTAGAAGCCCGTGGCGAAGCAGAATTTTGTAGAGAAAGATTAGAAAGAAATGAACCTATTTTTGGAGGCGGAGAGGCAAGAATGAAACAACATCTTAAAGAAGCCGATGAAGCTGAGAGATTATTAGAGAAAATTCTTTTGCAACCCATAGAGAAGGATAGGAAATGAATAAAATAACAAACTTACCAGACTTACGATTTCTAAAGCCTGATGTTTCCGAGTTTTATGATTTAATAAAAGAAGACAGGGCTATTTCTAAAATGATATTAAAAGATTGGATTAAGAAGTCTAAATCACTTGTAAAGAAACTGGAAGAAATGCAAAGAGATTTTGATTTACTAGAGAAAGGAAAACAGGGTAAATAGAATGAGTCCAAATAATAAAATTAGGGAAAAGGCAATACTTGGAAAACTTAGAACTCAATCAGAGGGTAATTTACGAGTTGTTTCAAGAACAATAGGCAACATGATACATGATTCTTCAACGAGGGCATATAGAAAGGGATTTCAAGATGGGCTTGACTCCCCACAGTCAGGAGAAAAGAAAAGTAAGATTTTACCTTTTCAGAAAAAGAAAATTAAGAAATATGCAGGGAGAGTTTTAATTGTATGAAACAGACCGATAAAATAATTTTACAGGAGTTTTGGAAAAAGTTTGGTAAAAGACTTACAACTTTAGAAATGATGTATCAAAATCACGGAGGCGAACCTTGGAAAGGGGAAAACATTGAAGGTTTTATTCTCTCCAAACTCAAGGAAGCACGATTACAGACCTTAGACACTTACAAACAACATTTGATAGAAAGAATAAAAAAAGGAAAAAAGAAATATAGTCCATATACAAGAAATCACGTTATGCCTGAACACAGTCCTTTAACCTTAATAAATGCAAATAGAGAGGGTTTTAACCAAGCTATCTCAGACATTATTGATTTAATCCAAGAGGAGGATAATGAAAAGTAAATTACATTCAGAATTACAGACAAAGGCACTCCATTATTTAAGAGATAAGGGTTATTGGATTAAGGCTATTGAAATGCCTACGCCTGTTGGGATAATTGATGCTTGGGGAATAAGTAACTCAAGTTATCCTAAATATGATACTTGTGCTATTGAGGTTAAGGTATCAAGAAACGATTATCATAGCAGAAGTCAAAAATACAAAGAATTTTCAGCAGAAAATATAGCTAATTATTGTTATCTTTTATGTCCAGAGGGTTTAATTAAAGATACAGAAAGTCCTAATTGGGGAATACTTTGGTTTTCGGAAAAGACAGGAAGATTAAGACTAATAAGAAAAGCTAATCGTTTTGAAATGACCGACAAAGCAAAACTAGCAGTAATAATACACTTTTTCTATTCAGGAATTAACAATGTTGAAAAACTAACAGAGAATTTTAATCTTTAAGTTAGAGGAGAAAGTTGTTGGTTAAGATTATGAAATACAAAAAATTAGCTAAAGAATGGCTTAAAAGAAAAAGGAGATTTTCACTAAACCCTTATTTTACTCAAAAGGAGTCTGTTTTAATATTTGCTGCATATCTAGATTTAAGAGAAAAAAGAAAACTTAAAGACATTACAGAGAGTTTTAGCCAATAAAGAAGAAGATTATGTCAGACGTTTATATTGCAGGGGCAAAAGCGATTTTAGAGGAGATGATGAAATGACTTTTTCAGAACAGATTTTAAAAATATCACAAAAGGTATGGCTACCTAAACTTATCAATTATATTTTAGGTAAAAGAGTTTGTCCTAAATGTGCTAAAAAACTGTGGAAAGATGAAGATAAAAGTCAAAGTTTTACTATGTTTGTGGGTATTTGCGAGAACTGTCATAAAGCAGGATTGGTAGCTTATATTGAAAAGTAAGTTAGCCAATAAAGAAAGGTCTTTTGAAAGTATGAATAAATATAAGTTTATAATTTGGTTAGAAATACACAAGATAATTTGTAGATATTGGAATTGGAGATTACCAAAAGACTTAAACAAAGAACTAAAAAGATGGAAGAAGATAGACTATAGAAAGGATAGGAGTTGGTCAGGCAGGAGTTTCAGGTTTTGGTATTACATAAGACAGGTAGATAAGCATAGATTTAGTTAGTGAAGTTTTGAAGCCCAAGAAGAAATTATAACCCTAACAATTAAGTACATATGAAAAGAATAATATTTGCATTTAAAACAGGAATTAGATACCTTATAGAAGGACTTAGGAATGGTTGGAAATACTATGTACAATAGGCTCTCATTTTTATTTGGATTTTTTATAATTACATTCATATCTTTTATGATTTTTCTTTATCTATGGACTTTGGGATTTATAAATGTTATAACTAAATTTAGTGCTTTGATATAAGAATGCTTTTTCCGAAACCTGCTCATAAAGAAAAAGTAAAAAAAGGTTTAAATCGATACCGCAAATCCCCTATCGCAAGAGCAAAAAAGAAAGCTTGGGATATCTTCTCTCTCTACACAAGACTTAAAAATTCAAAAGACGGAATTTGCATTTGTTATACGTGTGAACGACCCTTTTATTATAAAGAAGGGGACGCAGGGCACGGAATTGAAGGTAGAAATAATGCAGTTCTATTTATGGAAGAAGTAGTAAAGCCACAGGACAAGCAATGCAATATTTTTAAACACGGAAACCTCAGAGTTTTTACTAGAAAACTTATAGAGGAGCTTGGACTAAAGAAATATAATGAGTTAGAATTTTTAAGCAATCAAACAATTATTTATAAAGAAAAAAACTACTTAGCAATTTATGAGCTTTATAAAGAAAAGCTCTCTCAACTTGAAGTCCGCTCTGGCAATATTTTTTTTGAGGAGCACGGACTTAATTAACAAGTTCTTATTAGGCGTTTGTTCTCGTAATCTTATTTTTCCTGCCTAAGAAGATTATCGAAATAGAGGCTTAATATCCTTGTCAGAATGAAAGTAATTCTGATATAATAGGAATTAAGGAATTTACCAATGAATTTTGAACCTGCGCCAAATTACGTTTTAATAGATCCCCAAGAACAAGATAAAAAATCAGATTGGGTTGCAACAGTTGATCCCATAGACAAAAGTTATAAAGGCCATATCATAGCAATAGGAGACCCTTTGCCTGATGAGAATGGAAACAAAACACCCTTTTTTGCCAGAGTAGGAGACTTTGTTCTCTTTTCAATAGCTGGGGTAGAACGTACAAAAATGGAATATAAAGGAAACCCAAGGTATGAGTTCGTTATCGCACCATACGGGAGAGTTTTAGGAGTAATTAAATGAGCCAGCATTTCACCGAACACAAATATAACAAAGAGGCAAGAGACGCTATAATGCGCGGAGCGGAAAAGGTTTATAAATTAGTGGCTACAACGCAAGGCCCTAGGGGTAGAAATATTGCAGTAAATCAAGGGTTTGACATTTCCATTCTTCACGATGGACTGAAAGTATCCCGCTTTGTTAATCCAAAAGATAAATTTGAGGCTATAGGAACACAAATCCTTAGAGAGGCATCGGAAAAACAAGCGTCCTTGGTAGGAGACGGAACCACTCTTACCATAGTTCTAGGATACCAAATCGCTAAAGAAGCCATGGTTTTAATAGATTCAGGAATAAACCCTATGGCTTTAATAGAAGGCTTGAAAAAGGGACGGGATATCTTAATAGAAGAAATAAGAAGATTATCAAAACCAATAGAGACGGAAAAGGAAAAGATACAGATCGCTACTGTCGCTTCGGAAGACCCAAAGTTGGGGGAAATGATAGGCCAAACCTACCATAAAATAGGGGTAGAGGGGGTTATAACGGCAGATGAATCAAAATCCCATGAGACCACACTTGAGCATCAGGAGGGAATCTCTATAGATAGAGGCTTTATTTCCCCATATTTTATAACCGATATAAGGTCTCTCACGGCTACGATAAAAGATGCACATATCTTGTTTTTAGAAAAAGAATTAGAAGATATTTATGAATTCCTGCCCTTTGTCGAAAGCGTACTGAAGCCCAATAATATACGAAATCTCGTAATCATAGCCAAAGATATAAAAGGAAATGCTTTAGCATCTCTTATCGAAACGAAACGAAAAGGTATGATGAATATACTTTGTGTTAAATCTCCCTCCTTTGGACGATACCAACAGGAAATGCTAGGAGATATTGCGACAATGTGCGGAGGTACTGTAGTAGATGAGGCATCAGGGAAACTCTTAAAAGATATCCCCTTTGAATATTTAGGATTTGCATCAACTGTTAAGGCGAGCCGTGAGTCAACGACTATCTTAGAGAATAAAGGAAATATTAAAGCCATAAAAGATAGAATTATGGCAATTAAAACCTTACTTAAAGATCCAGAATCCGACCTAGACCAGGAGAAATTACGGGAAAGACTGTCCAAAATGACAGGGGGGGTTTATGTAATTAAGACGGGCGGAGCGACGGAGCTTGAAATGTCTGAAAGGAAGGAAAGGGTAGATGATGCAATCCTCGCAACAAAGGCCGCTATACAGGAAGGAATCGTACCAGGAGGAGAAGTGGCATTTCTTACTGCAAGAAATAAGCTTATAACAGAAAACGAAAGCGAAGAGTATGCCTTTAGAATACTTGGGCAGGCTATAGAAAAACCCTTCCATAAGCTGTTAACGAATGCAGGACTAAAGCCTGATTATTTCCTCGCTAAATTGGAGGATAAACCCTTCGGATGGGGGGTAGATGTAACAGATCTTAAACTCAAAGATCTTCTGGAAGCAGGGATAGTTGATCCTACTATGGTACTTACGGAGGCTCTCCGCTCCGCAATTTCAGTTGCTACACTTTTAATTACCTCAGAAGGGGCAAGCACTGTAAACGAAGAGAAAAGTGAACAATAGAAATAATCCATGTCATTGTGGATCAGGGAGGAAATATAAAAAATGTTGTTTATATCTTGATCAAGGATTTGTCAAAATGGAAGGTAAAGGATGGATATCGAGAAAAGAACTTTTAAGGATAAGACTTGCCCACAGTGTCAAAGGGAAAAAGCAATAATACATAGCGAGTATGGAGTATTACCAGGGAAAAATTGTCAAAAAGAAAATGAGAGAATACCTAAACCTAGCCAAAAACAAACATATGACTTTGCCTCTCCTGTTACAAAGCTTCAGAGAAAACAATACGCTAAGGACATGCTCCAGCCTTTTCACGATGGGGTTTTATCAAAAGAGTTCGTAGAGGCACATGGTACGGATAGGCTGGCGGGGGTAACGAAAAAAGACACTAAAAATGCTAAATATGTTTATAACGGAATGACAAGACACCATAAAATTAAATGAGCGAAATTTATGTTTGTGAAAAGACGGGATTTTATAATAAGGTTGCAAGGAAAACTGGTCATTTACGCAAAAAGGGACATTTAAAAAAACTTTACTGCGTAAAATGTAATGAATATCATAATTTCAGAAAGATAAATTAATGGCTAAAAGAATAAATAAAATAACATTACTTTCTTTAATCGACAAAATACTAGATTCAGCAGATCTTTCCGTTGTTACGAAAGAAAAAATAGTTCGTTATTATATGCTTCCTCAAACAGCAGAAAGTAAAGCGATAATCGAGGAAGATAAAATAGAAGTAGGAAGTGTTGAAAGACCAAATGCGGAAGAGATAGAAATAGAAGAAAATCCTAAGTTAAAAGCAGAATATAAGGATACGGAAAAATTAATGACAGGAAAAACCGAAAAAGAGGAGGAAGAGGATGAATAAAGAATTTAGAGATATATCAACACTTAAAAATTGGAGTCGTAATCCTCGTTCCATAAAAGATAAGGATTACGAAAGATTAATTAAACACATTACAGATTTTGGACAGATGCAACCTTTAGTTATAACTCCCGATGGAGAAGTGTTAGGGGGAAATATGAGACTCCGAGTTTATAAAGAATTAGGAATAAAAGATATATGGGTAGAAATAATTAAACCAAAAAATGAAGAAAATAAAATTAGGATTGCTCTAGCTCTAAATGATAGGGCAGGATTCTACGATAGCGAATTACTTGCTAATTTAACAGGAGAATACCAGGAAATAGATTGGGAGAATTATGCTGTAGATATGACAGAACCAAGAAATTTAGCAAACCTCATACCTGAATTAGAGAAAGAAAAGGAAAAAAAGAAAAACAAATGCCCAAAGTGTGGCTATGAGTGGTAAAAACTTTATTCAGAACAAAAAAGAAACAAAAAACAATGGCTAATCCACATCCTAGTAATCCAATTAAAAAAGGTGAAACAAGAAATCCAGGCGGACGGCCAAAAATGCCTTGGACTTTCATGGGACTATACAGAAAAGAGCTAGAAAAATTATTAACTATTAAAGGCAGTAACAAGAAAGTAAAAGCTAAACACGCTATGGCCGCTAGAATAGTAAGGATGGCCATAGAAGGCGATATAAACGCCATAAAAGAAATAGCCAATAGAATAGAGGGTTTTCCAAAACAGCCTACAGATCTAACCTCTCAAGGACAAAAGATCGAAGGTCTAGTTACATATATGCCTAAGAGGAAAAATGAATAAATCAAAAATTCGAAATTCAAATGGTTTTATCAAAATCAGAACATACTAAATTACACTATAGAAATAAAAAGTTGGGGGTGATGTTTATTGGCTCACGATAGTCATCAAGAAATTTGGATGCCCTTTCCTAAACAGGAACAAGCATTACTCTCAACAGCTTTCGAAACTCTTTTTGGTGGAAGTCGTGGGCCTTAGCTTGGCAAAACAGATGCGGGCATAGTTTGGCTAAAATATGATTTTAAGCATCCTCGTTATCGTGCCTTAGTAATAAGAAAAAATGCAGACGATCTCTCGGACTGGATAGATAGAGCCCATCGCTTCTTTAGGCTACAAAACGTCCAGATAGCATATAGGCCCGCAATTATCTCGTTTCCTTGGGGAGCGATAATTAGAACAGGACATTTAAAAGACGACCAAGCCTACACAAAATATATGGGGCACGAATACCATAGAATGCTTATTGAGGAGCTTACGCAAATACCCGACGAAAAGCGATACCTCCAGCTCATTGCGTCCTGTCGCTCTACAATACCTGAGCTAAAACCGCGAATATTTTTAACAACTAACCCAGGAGGTGTGGGACATCAATGGGTAAAACAACGATTTATAGATCCTGCTCCTGCCAACACTCTATTTAAAGATCCCGTTTCAGGAAGAACACGTATCTATATACCCGCAACGCTAGACGACAATCCTAGACTAAAAGAGGTAGATCCAGATTATATAAAACAGCTGGATGCGTTAAAAAATACGGATGAGTCTCTTTGGAAAGCTTGGCGTAAAGGCGACTGGGATACATTCGCAGGGCAGTATTTTAGAACTTACTCAAAGGACGTTCACGTTATCCCACATCATTCCCCTACTAAAGAGGGATGGGTTATGGGTAGCCTAGATTGGGGGCGTGTAGATAACTTTGCCTTTTATCTGCATCATGTGAGGCCCGCAGTTTTTAGAGGCGTTAAATTTCACCGTATAATAACCTTCGCAGAAATATATGGAACAGAGAAAAAGCCAGAGGAATGGGCGGAGACTATAGAGCAAAGGTTAAAAGGATATAACCTAAAAATTTCTAGCCTCTCAAATATTATGGCTGATAATCAAATATTTACACAATCTGCCACGGACTTTGGGACTACAATAGCTGATCTTTTCTATCAGGAGAACGAAGAGTATAGGGGTATTCTTCAGCCCGCCTCAAAAAATAGGGTAGCAGGGTGGGAAAATATGCAACACTGGCTCTCCATGGCACCTGACGGGCTTCCTTATTGGCAGATAACAGAGAATTGTATAAATCTTATAAGAACGCTTCCTGCCGCTGTCCATGATGAAAACAAAGTAGAGGACATAGATCAGTCGGGAGAGGATGATGCTTTAGATTCCTGCTTGATTGCGGGGACAATGATTAAAACAATGTGTGGGGAAAAACCCATCGAAAGCATACAAGCAGGAGAGAGAGTTTTAACTCGTAAAGGATATAAAATAGTAATGAACAGTGGCTTAACGAGTCTTGCTGAAAAAGTATTTGAAGTAGAACTGTCAAATGGAAGGAGGCTTATCGGTACAGCTAATCATCCTGTATTTATACAGGAGAAAGGATTTGTACCGATAGATAGTTTGCGGTATGATAATAGGGTATGCACACAATTGTCTTATCCGCAAGCATTCAAGAGTTTAATGGAGAAAGGTATTATTTTTCTGAAAAACACTATTTCCAAAGAAAAGGTAAAATGCTTCATCTTGCAGTATGGGAATACCATTTCGGAAAAGTTGGCAAAGGCTATCACATACACCATAAAGACCATAATAGAAAGAATAATGATATTTCAAATCTTGTTCGGTTTACTGCCTTTGAGCACTTATCCTATCATGGTAAACTCCATCCTCCATCAAAAGAACATCTTGATAGAGTCAGACCACTTACAAAAGCTTGGCACGCTTCAGAAGAAGGCAGAGAGTGGCATAGGAAAAATAGTAAAAATGCATGGAAGAAAAAGAAAAAATATACAAAACAATGTCAGTTTTGTGGCAGAGAATATGAAACATATTTTCCAAAAGTATCTAAATTTTGTCATAATAATTGTAAGGCAGCGAATCTTAGGACTAGACGACGAGGCTCGGGTATTAAAAGTAAAATTCCACAGTACCCAACCAGTATATAATCTTGAAGTACAAGGCCAACCTGAATATTTTGCAAATGGAATATTAGTTCATAATTGTCGCTATGGCTTCTCAAGTATTAAGTGGATAAATGCAGATGTAGGAACTGCCGAGAGTGGTATAATTAATAAAGAAACAACTACAATAGAGGAAGATAAAGATATTTTCGGGGAGGATGAAGAGGAGTTTTTCAAGAAAATAATTTAGCCTACCTAGCTCAGTTGGTAGAGCAGCTCACTTGTAACGAGCAGGTCAGGAGTTCGAAGCTCTTGGTAGGCTCTAGTAAATATGTCTAAAGAAATTACGGGTCAAAATGTTCTAACAGTTCTTCTCTCAAAGCCAGAACAGGCAAGACAGCTGAAAATGTTTTTTTGTCCTTATACCCGAAATATAACTACCCAGTATCAAGGTGAGGTAACCGCCATTTTCCCAGGCTATGATCCAGATGAAACGCCCCAGGTTATGATAAGACCTCAAAGACTCCAACATAGTGCAAACATTTTTTATTCATTTATATCTTCTGGTCAAAACGGAGATGGCGTAGATTTTTGGATACAGGATCAATATTTTGATGATATTCCCATAAAAACTTATCATTGTTTTAATTGTCAGGCTCCCCAGCTATATTTCAGTAATAATAAAGTAGTTTTATTTCAGAATAAATCAGACATTAAAAAGGGTGAATCATATATTTGTTCTAATCCTTTTTGCAAAGAAAGCCTAACTTATAGAGGAATGGTAAAAATTAAGCCAGTAAATAATGCTATAATATAAGTAAATGGATAATAGATTTTCTGCCGAAACTGATGTCTTGCCTACTCTCGCCCCGCTCAATCTCAGTATTGACGATTCAAAACTTCTTACCTATCTAACCGAACTTGAAAAACAATCAAAGGCTCATTGGGATTCCCCAGAAATTAATCTGAAGGAACGAAGAAAACAAAACATTAAATATCTTTTCGGAAAACAATTAATAGGCAAAGAGCTTAAAAAATATGAATCAGAGTTTTTAGATAATGTAATCTACGAATTTGAGAAGACCCTAAAAGCTCTAGCCGTATCAAAAATGCCAGATATGGTCGTCCAGCCAGGGGGCTTGGGAAATGATGCACAGCGAAAGTTGACCGCAGAGCTTCTTACTAAGTGGTTTGAGAAATATATCGATTCTTCAGAGAATAAACAGGATTTGGGAATGATGTTTAAGCATCTTCCTGCCTATTTTATAGCTGTCAGGAAATATCGATGGGATGCCTCTAGAAACAAGATGGGAGACATTGTAGAAGAAGTTATAAATCCAGACCATGTCCTAGTAGATCATACTGCCCTAACATCAAATCCTGATGAGATGCTCTATATTATTCATTATGTTGAAAAGACTGCTAAGGAATGGACTATGCTCTTTCCCAATAAGGAAAAAGAAATTAAGGAATATGTGGCCAAGAAACATCCTCCCCTTGAAAATACAGAAGATGTTTTGATGGCCCAAAAAGTTAAAGTAGCTGAAGTCTGGTTTGATTGGTTTGACAAAGCAGAAGACTTTGATGCTGAGAAGAATGCTAAGTTTAACTTTATGTCTGGTGTTGCTTGGAAGCTTTCCGATAAGGTCTTGCTTGGGAAAACCAAAAATCCTAATTGGGATTATGAAGGACACGATGTACCTACCATTGAAGGTCAGATAGTTTCCCCAGACGTAATGCAACAGATTATATTAACGGGCCAAGAGCCACAAGGATTTGAGATAAAGAAAATTTTTAATAATTACTTCAAATATCCAAGAAAGCCTTTTATATTCATGACATTTGACCAGTTTTTAAGATCTGCTATAGATGAGACTTCTAGAATAGAGCAGGTAATACCTCTTCAAAAGTCTATGGACGAGGTGGAAAGACAAACAGACCATATGGTTAAAAATAATAAAGGGAAGCATATCTGGGGAAGCGATTCGGGTGTAACTAAAAAGGATCTCAAAAATATGGATATGAATAACCCTGATGTTGATGCGGTAGTAAAAGGAGATCCATCAAAAGTCCATTCTTTTATACAGCCTGTCATGCCCCCTGGCGAAATGTTTATTCATATTAGGGAACGAAGAGAGCGAATGTTTGCCAAAGTAGGAGCACATGGAGCAACGAGAGGAGAGATAACTACACAGGTAGCTACTACTAATCAGATTTCAAGAGAAGCGGATTACGCCACAAATGACGATTTGGTAAATGACACTATTCTTCATGTATCAACGGAGTCTGTTAGAGCCAGACTTCACATAATGAAGCTTAGATATACCGAGGATCATTTTAAACAGATAGCGGGAATAGAGGAGGGGAAGTACCTCTCGCTTCGTCTCACAAACGACTCTATAGATGATGGCATGGAGGTTATAGTTAAAGCCTCGACAACGGATAAGCTGAGAGCCGAGAGGAATGCAACAAATATGGCACAGCTTAAGCTGATAGACCCCTTCTATTATTATAAAGATCTAAATATTCCCGATCCGCAGGGACGGGCAGAGGCTCTATTCCTATTTAATTCAAGTCCTGAGCTTTGGTATAAAAAGGTAGTATTAGGTCAGGATATAAAACAACTGGCAGATCAAGTGACTAGGCTAAACGAATCTACTGCTCCGCCGCCAGTTACACCTCCTGCTGAGGGGGAGGCTGCGCCTACCACACCGTCTCCTGTGGATACAACAAATATAGCAACGGAGCCTCAAGGCAGTCCGAACGTCTTACAAAGAGCTATGACAAGTATTAAGAGAGTTATAGGTAGGTGATCCATATGAAAGGTAAAATGAAAAGTAAGAAGATGTCTAAAATGGAAATGGCAAAAAAGGCAATGATGATGTCAGAAAAGGAAATGGAGAAACATAAAAAGGAGATGATGTAATGTTTGTTTCTAAAGCTCAAAGAGGATATATGTACGTTCACCATCCAAAGATAGCTAAGGAATTTGAAAGCAAGACCCCCAAAGGGAAAAAACTCCCTAAACACGTAAATAAAACTGAAATGGCACAACACGCTTTGAAAAATATGGTGTAATGTGCTATACTAATTAAGTAAGGAATTTACCATGCCTGAAGATCCAAATAATCCCACACCAACACCACCTACTCCACCTGCAGAGCCAACGCCTCCAAGTGCTCCTACTCCTCCACCTACTGAAACTCCACCCACACCCCCTCCAGCACCAAGCGTAGATAAAGAATCACTTTCTAAAGAAATATCGGACTCCGTTTCGGAAACAGTATCTAAAAGTCTGCTTGAAAAGATAGGAGGGGCATTAGGTCTTACCCAGAAAGAGAAAGAGGGACTTCCAACGGATAAAGAAGAGCTGGCAAATTTTGTCAGAGAGCAGGGAAGAAAAGGAGCTGAGGAAGTTTTAACAGAAAGAGAAAAACAGGAACAGAAAGAATCGGAGCAAAGAGAGCAGCAATTAACAGAAGGTGCTAATAGGTTTCAGACGCTTTGGCAACGACAATATAATGAATTGTCAGAAGCGGGTAAAGTTCCCAAGATAGAAAAGGCAGACGATCTTAATGATCCAGGCAATCAGGCAAAAACTAAGATTCTACTTAAACTAAAACAAATATTAGATGAAAATGAGAAAAACGGAGTAGATTATGTCCCGACTGTTAAAGAAATCTTTTATGAGTTCCCAGAAGTTTTGCAAACAAATACAACGGATGGTGCCAATACCCCGATATCTGGAGGGGGAAGATCAACTACACCTAATAAGGGACTTAGTTATGAACAATTACATAAAACACCTATAGAAGAGATGGTACGCGAAAAAGAAACCTCTTGACACCTCTAATTGATTCTATGGTTCTCTGATGGTATACTATTTCTATGAAACCTATTCCCTTAACTCAGGGTAAATTTGCTCTAGTAGATGATGAAGATTACCCCAATCTTATAAAGTATAAATGGCAATATAATAATGGTTATGCAAAACGAGGCGTAAATACAATTAGAATGTCCAGATATATTTTAGGAGTATCTCTTTTTCAAGAAGTTGACCATATCAATAGAGATAAACTCGATAATAGAAGGAAAAATTTGAGGATTGCAACAAGGGCAGAAAATGTAAGAAATGTATCTAAACGTAAAGATACAAATAATCAATATAAAGGTGTACATTTTTTGAAAAATAGGAATAAATGGATAGCTCGTATACAAATAAATAAAAAAAGAATACATAGTGGTTATTTTGATTTTGAAATAGAAGCTGCTAAAGAATATGATAAATTAGCAAAAATTCATCATAAGGACTTTGCTAGATTAAATTTTCCTAGTTGACAAGGAATATTATTTATTCTACAATATCATTAAGGTAATTTAACCAGCCAAAAGGGCTGGTTTTTTATTAACTAGAAAGAGTAGGATAATAAAATAGCTTACGACGGAATAACAAACAGCAATAGAGTCGAAAACTTCTCAGATAGAGATCTATACCGAAAGGTTGTAGATAATGTTCTATCTGCTACCACATTTGCATCAAGACTTCTAGGAATGGGTAAGTCCTTCTCTGGTAAAACAAAAGACTTCACAGTAACACACTCAAGAGACAATCAATTTCGATGGCTCGGCGGTGGTGGAGAAGAGCTTTCCGCATCAGCAGTTGACAATACTATTGTCCTTTCCTATGCAAGGACAATGGGTGTCCAGCCAAAAGCGATGATTGACTATGAAGACTTTGCTAATGATGGTGATAGAAACGTAATCGACCTTGAGGCTTTCAAATACAAGGAGGCAGCAGCAGTAGTTACCCAAGAGTTGGGAGATGCAGTATTTGGAGCAGGAACAGGCGATCAGCCAGAAGGTCTTGACTCTTTCGCAGATAACGGAACACTTAAATCTACAATTGGCGGACAATCAAAAACAACATATACTGTACTTAAAGGAACATACACAGACGCTTCCTCGGTTGTAACAGCAGCTAAGATCTCTGCGCTCCACGATGCGGTCTCTGCATCAGGATCAGCAGAAGGATCTCCGACAATCGACGTAACTACAAAAACAGTATGGAGCTATATTGAAGAGCTCTTAACGCCATTCCTTCAAAATCAATTCTCTGCAAACCAAATGCCAAAGCTTCCTTTAAGAGGTCTCGAAGTATTGGCCCCAGGCGAATTTGGAGCAAAAGCAGGATTTACAACAATGTTCTATCGAAACGTACCTATTATAAAGGACGACTCAGCAAAAGCAGAATCGCTTTACTCTCTTAACGAAAGAACATTCGGTTGGTACGGAAACGATAGAGTTCCGCCAAGACTTAGAGAGAGATATGAGAAAGTTGATCTCTCACAAGGAGAAGGATATCAATCGACAGCAGCATTAGTAGATATGCCCCCATCCCCAGTGGGCTGGTTCTATCGAAAAGACGAGAGCTTAGTAACACAGCTTGGAACAGTAGCATACTTTGCCCTAGTAGGTAACGTATGTGTCTGGGAGCTACGAAGAAACGGACAGTTATATAATATAGACGGAATCGAATAATATGAATACACTATCACCATCATTATTTACACAAACAAGCGCGTCAAGATTAGTTGAAGTAGGTCATAGAATGACAGAGGACTCTACGGGAAGAGCCTGGAGATTTACTCTAGCGGGAGCATCTAATTTAGCAAGAGGAAAATTGACAGTTGCGGCTACAGTTGATGCACAAAGGATAAACCTTTCCTTCGCAACAGCACCAGCAGCAAATGCTAAAAAAGTATCTGTAACAATCGGAACAGGAAATGCAGCAGCTAATGATTATCAGGATGGCTGGCTAGTAGTTCAGGATGGCACAGGAGAGGGTCGAGCATACCCAATTGAGGGACACGATGCAATAACAGCCTCCACAGCGGGAACGTTTCTTCTAAAAGAAGCTATAGATACAGCAGGAGCAACAGCAGAGGTAAATGTTGATCTTATCAAAAACTTCTATGCAGGAGCAGTAATCTCAGTATTAGATCAAGCAGATCTAGTTTTGGGAGTACCAAACGTAGCTATAACAGCAGCAGAATACGGCTGGATTCAAACATACGGCCCTTGCGCAGTCTTAATGGATGAGGCTATAACAAACGGACTAGCTTTAACTATCGGTACAGGCGTATCAGGAGCAGTTGAGGCAAACGATGCGGCAGGAGAAGCATTTCTAGGACATGTAGCAGGAACAGCAGGAGTAGATACTGAATATCAGCTAGTAGACTTAGCAATAAGAGCATAAGGTTGACTCTCTTAAAAAGATAGACCTAAAATTATGAACGCAGCAAATTATACACCAGCATTCGGATTTGGAGCAAAGGTTTTTCCACAAAATCTCGCATTTTCTAATGGAATTCCCCTTATAAATAGAGTTCATTATGTAGATGGAGTCAATGGTGTTGATTCAGGCAGATCAGGGAAAGCCTTTAAAAGTGCTTTTGCTTCATTATATAAGGCACATGATAATGCCACAACGGATAATTACGACATGATTATCGTGGCACCAGCGGGAACGGGATCGGGGTCGGGAACAAATGAATCAGCAGCGGTTTCAGGAGGATTAGTAACATTTTCAAAAAGTCTAGTATCGGTAGTCGGAGCACCAGCACCTTCTAGGGTTTCACCTAGGGCAAGGATTCTCTGGGATACAGCAGGACAATCGACAACTACAACCTCGTTATTCACTCTCTCGGGTTCTGGAAATAGATTTATTAATCTTCAATTTGGAACATTTGTAGATAATAATGTCTTATTCAAGGTAACGGGGGATAGAAATTATTTCGGTGCAGTCCACTTTGCAGGCATAGGAGACACTACAGCAGGGGATGACACGGATGCTAAGAGTCTTTGGCTATCGGATGCAGACGAAAATATGTTTGATGGCTGCTATATTGGATTAGATACTGTTGAGAGATCGGATGCAAACGTAGAAATAGAAATTGATGGGCCAGCACAAAGAAATACTTTTAAAGACTGCATTATAACGGGTTATGCTGATAATGCTGGGCATCTATTCGTTAGAGCAGACACAGCTCAGGATATGGATAGACATCTTATTTTCGATCATTGTTTCTTCATTAATCCAATAAGATCGGCAGCTACCACAATGACCGTAGCTATGGCATTAACAGCATCGCTAGGTGGAGTTATAATTTTATCCGACTCATGGCTTATAGGAGCAACGGATTGGGCCGATAACTTTGCAAACGTTTATACTGCAGGCAATATGCTTGTAGCAACTGCAGCAACAGCAGGACTCATGGCAGTAGCAAGCTAACATGAAAAATCCATTCAAACAAGACGAAGAATTATTGGAAGATGAATCCTTAGAAGAAGAACCAAAAGCTTCTAAGAAAAGAGGCGATTCTCGGTCTAATCCCGATAAAACGTTTAAGTCTCACTCCGATTACGATCCTGCCTAAAATGGCATATACACACGATTTTATCCTCAAGTTTGATAATGACCATGAATATTCTGGCGAGATAGAACTTTCTCCCTCAGGAGTTCTTTCTTATAAGTCAGAAAGTGATTTAGAATTGATGGCAGGACAATTAGAAGACGAGTTAAAATCTATTTTTGAAAAGATAGGCAATCTATACTCGGCATACGGAGGATTAATTAAGTTCAAGATCACTAAAAAGGGCGAACAATGATATAATAAGTATGTGCAAAACAGAGATAAAAAGCACTTTCGCTTTCACCTACTTGCCCTCCCCTTTCTCCCTATAACAAAAAAATACTCCGTTGACGCTTTCCAATCCAAGGTTCATAAGCTAGCGCGAATGCTCCTATCTAAAGGCCATACGGTCTTTTTATACGGAACGGGTTATACAGATTTCTCTAGCCAGCGTTTAATATTCGAAAAATGTGCGGAGATGGACGAAATCGTTGCGGAATATGGAGAGGGCTTTGACTCAGAGTTAGGCTATGATATTCAGAAAGGTACAAAACATGATCTTAAAACTCTTCCTACGGAGATGACAAAAGCATTTCATGCACGAGTAATACAAAGGATAAGATCCTACCAACAGGACGACGATTTTCTTCTTTTGTCGCAAGGTGTTTATCAAAGAGATGTAGCGACAGCAATTAATCTAAAGTTAACTGTCGAGCCAGGCATAGGCTATCTTGGCTCTTTTGCTCCCTATAGAGCTTTTGAGTCATCCTTTTTACAAGCATTTACCTATGGAAAGGAACATCCCACGTCAGATCTCCATAGAAGCCCAGATGACAGAGTTATCCCCAATTATTTTGATCCAGAAGATTTTGAGTTTAATGATAAACCAAAAGACTACCTTTTATTTATGGGGCGTTTAAATCCACAAAAGGGCACTTTGATTGCCTTGAGGATAGCTATAGAGCTAAATATGCCTATTAAAATAGCAGGACAGGGTGATATTTCTTTTATGAAAAATTATCCTAAAGCTGAATATTTAGGCGTGCTAGACTCTAAACAGCGAAAAGATGTAATGAAAAACGCCCTAGTCACACTAGTTCCCTCTCAGTATCTAGAGCCTTTCGCTGGCGTACAGGTAGAGTCAATGCTTTCAGGAACGCCTGTAGTCACATCGGATCACGCTTGTTTCCCCGAAATAAATGAAAATGGCATATCAGGATATAGGGCAAATACTATAGGAGAGTTTATTGAGGCAACCCAAAAAGCTATGGGCTTAGATAGAAAAGGGGTTAGAGAATATGGTGAGCAATTCCTAATGGATAACGTAAATGAGAAATTTCAGAAATGGTGGGAACATTTATACAAAATGAACTTTAAGACACAAAAGAAGCTTTGGAATGTGCTATAATTAAAATATGTCTGAGAGAATCCAGCAGATTGATGACAACGGAAGAACAATAGATGTCGGAGGACTTCGTTCCCGTGCTCCTCTAACTCTTGATGCTTCGAATGAAACAAAAACAGAGCCTCTTTTCAGGATCACAGGCTCAATTCTAGTCCAGAAATTATATGGAGTTGTTAAGACTGTTGTTGGAGCAAATCATACTGCAGCATATTTTAGATTAAATGATCAGACTGCTCAATCGGATATAACCCTTAATACAGGCACAACTATCTCATCAGCAGCAGTTGGATCTATTCTTGTTAAAAAGGGACTTGCCGCAGCGGCTTTAACTCTCTTAACCTCGGCACAAGAGAGAGTCTCAGAACCAACGACTTTGGAAACCGATTATTTCTCCCCCTTTGTTGTTGTTGCAAAAAACGGAGCGAATACGGATATTGAATATATCTATACCACAACTACTGAACCTACATCAGGAGTAATTGATTTCTTTTTAATCTGGCAGCCTTTATCAAGTAACGCGACAGTATCTATCCAATCAAGTTAAAATATGCTATAATACATTTTAGTAAGGAATTTACCTATGTCAGAAGATAGAAAACCAAAACCTCCAACAGAGAAAGAACCAGCACAAACAGTCCTCAATAGATTTCTCAAAGAACAGGATATTTTAATAGGCACAGATAAGCCAGAAATTGAGCATACCCCGAAGGGTGCGATGATTATCTATCCTCCCAAAATTATAGCTGTCTACTCAAGTCAGATAGCACCACCCAAGGCTAATAAGTCAGTAAATTAATATGGATCCCATAACACAGAAAACACGAAAGTCGGCTGATATCCAAAAGGCAGAGTTAGAGAGAAGATCAAGAGACCTCTGGAAGGTATATAATCCCACAAATCAAGACTTTGAGGTGGTTCTGAATGCTTCTGTTTCTCCCGAAGTATGGCCAATTAAGGCTAAAGAAGAAGCAATAGTCCCCTATTATGTAGCGCAGAAATATTGGGATGAAATGTCGGATAAAATCATCATTAACAAATCAGACAAAATGGTATTAGAGGAAAACGAAAAGAGAATGTCAAAGGGATTTCCCAAAATGAATTTACATACCGAGCAGTTTCAAGTTGAGTCAAGAAATCTCAAAAATCTGATGGGAAAAAGAGATAGGATAGTCGCAGTTCTCAATAGAGGTCTTTATAAAGAGTATGGACTGCCAGAATCTAATAGGATAACTGAGGTTGATAAGAGAGCCTCTAAAGAGCAATTTAATGCTGGAGAGGTATTTGATGAGGAAGAATCACAAAAGCCCACTAGCGATAACCTAGAAGTCCCAGAAAGGGAGGAAATATCCCCTACCACACTATCTACTAATGATTCTGAGAATGTACAAACAATCGAGCCAATAGTAGAAGAGCCCGCAGTTGTAGAAGAACCTGATGAAGAAGAACCGAAGCCAAAAAAGAAAAAATGAGTATAACTGATAATTTATTTCTATCTGTATCAAATATTTTAGGTATAAGAGTTACTCCTGAAAATGTAAGAGTGAAATTTGATGAAGTTTCTTCAATAGGAGGAATAACAAGCAAGGTGAAAACGGATATTATAAAAGAGCTTTTAATTTCTTTTGCTGAGCTTGAGAAAAAATTAGATGAGAAATGAGCAAACTTTACAATCCTACCTTAGACGATGTAGTAACCTACTTTGATAAATTAGGCCCAAACCCTCAAAAATTCACATTAAAGGCAGGAGAAATTCAAGAGTTCCCAGATAAGATAGGCGAGCTGATCAAACAAAAGCTCATAGATAAAATTTATTGGGAAAACCCTCCTAAAAAAGGAAGAGCTAAAAGGATTCAAGAGATAAAAGACTTAATAGAGGTAAAATAATGCAATTATTTGAGGATATAAAACAGTTAGAAGAACAGCTAAATAATAAGCTACAGGAACTCAAAATAATAAACGAAAATCTAGAAAGTAAAGATAAGGAGCAAGGGAATAGAGATGCTACGTTAAACACTAGAGAACAAAACCTAAATCAAAGAGAGGCTAAGGTTATAGCCGAGAGGAAATTTCAAGATGAGCAAGCTAAAAAAAATGAGAAAGAGAATAAAGAGATTGAGATTAAAAAACACAAGCTAGACGAGGAGTGGCAGAGAATGTCTGAGGATAGAGAGAGACTAAATTCTCTAAAAGAGAATAACGCCCAAGAGAGAGTGAAGATAGAAAATGAAAAGGTATCTCTGGAAAAAGAAAAACAAATCGTAATAGAGGGAGCGAAGAAAATCGAAGAGGATAAAAAAGAATTATCTATTAGAGAAGAAAATCTAAGGGAGAAGTCCGAAATGCTTAAAGTTAAAGAGGAAAGGCTAGCTAAAGATAGGGAAAAAGTGGATAGGTATTTAGGTCAGACCTGAATTGTAGTATAATAGAAAATAAGGAGTTTACCCGTCGTTGACGGGTTTTTTGTTAAAAAAATGCCAAGTGGAATTTTACCAAGAGATGCTAATTTTGTTACCGCTATAGGCGGTACGTCATCTGCTACAGATACAGGAGCCTCTATAAGACCGTTTCAATACGATCCTGATACAAGGGGAATGTTAGTTCAAATCGTTGGCGATGATGTAGGCATAGGAGGAGGGACACAGTATACAGAGGACGTCGCAGCTCCCGCCGATCCCGTAGGAAACGCCTTAATGATAACGCGAGATGACCAACTAGCTACTGTTACCGAGGCTGAAGGCGACTGGTCTAGGGCAAGGGGAACATCAAAAGGCGCTCTTTGGGTAGCTATAGCCGATTCAAGCGGAGATCCTATTACATCATTTGGGGGTGGAACGCAATATACCGAAGATGCAGCGGCTGCTGCAAATCCTGTGGGGAATGCTCAAATTCTGGTAAGAACCGATACTCCCGCAACTCAGGTTACAACAGATGGGGATAATGTGGCTCAAAGAGGAACAAATTACGGAGCAGCCTACGTCCAGCTGGTTACATCAGCAGGAGCTTATATAGACTCCGTAGGAGGCGGAACGGAATACACAGAAGACGTAGCTACAGCCAATCCTCAAGTAGGTAAGGCTATTATGATGGAAAGGGACGATGCCTTAACTACAGTAACCCCTATAGAGGGGGACTGGATAGGTTTAAGGGGTACGGCCGAGGGGGCTTTATGGACACAAGATTTTAATAGCGATGCAATTCTGGCAGATACCGCTGCTCTTGTAGTTGATGCGGCTGCTAGTGAAGTTTTATTGGGAACTATTGATGCAGATACGGGTGGGATATTAACAGCAGTCCAACTTATTGATAATGCAGTTTCAGGAGCAGGATTTAATATTACACAGTTCAATGGGGCGGCAGTTCCCATCGGAGCTGGTCTTGAAGCGACTGCGTTAAGAGTAACAGTAGCCACAGATTCAACGGGAGTTTTATCAGTTGATGATAATGGGGGGATTTTAACGGTTGATGGAACAGTAACGGCTAATCTTTCAGCAACAGACAATGCGGTTTTAGACGCAATAGAGGTAGATACGACAACCATTGCAGGAGCAGTGTCAGGTACGGAAATGCAAGTTGACGTAGTAGCAGCCCTGCCCGCAGGTACAAATGCTATTGGAAAGCTCGCAGCCAATTCAGGCGTAGATATAGGAGATGTAGACGTAACCTCAATGCCTGGAACTGGCGTTGAAGATGCTGGAGAAACAGCGGGCGGAACACTTCTTATGGCAGGATCAGTAAGACGAGATACCCCAGCGGCAAGCGCAGGAACTACAGGAGACAATGCAACTGTAAATACGGATAATTTGGGTAGA
>Ga0209518_1000766_pt1 | contig 39695 bp, 55 predicted proteins | sample RifGroB1_FD_183993 | JGI IMG/M metagenome (GOLD analysis project Ga0209518, IMG submission 183993) | Groundwater microbial communities from Rifle, Colorado, USA - Groundwater B1 (SPAdes) (version 2) | ecosystem: Environmental > Aquatic > Deep subsurface > Groundwater | place: Rifle, Colorado...
CTCGGGGACGACGCGAGCGGCGCGGATATCCGCCCCTACGTCCGCATGGTGGCCGAGTGCGCCCAGCGGCGCGGGGCCATCACGAGGCTGGAGGCGGGCCTTGAGGGGATCGAACTCAACCCCGAGTATGTGGAGATGGCCCGGCGGCGGATCCAGGGGCCGCTTTTCGCCGAACGGGGAGGCTCATCTGATGCCCCCTCCTGAAGTGCGCGCTTTCCGGCGGGGATTTCTGCCGCGCGCCGGGGTGCGGGAAGCCCCGGCCGGACATGCCCCGCCGGGGGAGCCGGAGGCTCTTCTGCTTAAAGGCTTGCAAGGTGGCCTTCGACCGGGAGGCCCGGCAGATCGGGCGGTAGGCATTGTGGGCGCAAGGGAAGGATTAACTGGAACCCAACAGGAGGAACCACCGGCAAGCAACCAAACAAATGGGGGACATTAGGCCATGCGCAACACGAAACAAGACGAGAATTTAGCCGTTTTGTTGATGATGATATTGTTGATATTTGTGGTGGTTGGCATGGCATCTATTCTGACGGGAACAGCGGTGGCGTGTAATCCACCAAGCTCTTCCGTGTCATGGGTCGGAGAAATCCTTGGCATGTCATATCAAGATTGCACGGACATAACACGTCCATTCAGCGTCATGTTTCTTGGGCTATTCACACTGTCAGGAATACACATCACGCTCTGCGCCTCGGCGTTCATAATTATAAATGTTTGTAAGTTTCCGTGGCGTAAAAAAATACGGCGGTTGCCCGCTCACTGCATGACGAGCGAAAGACCTCTCGGTCGCCGAGGACAGCACGGCGGCTGGGGCGGGAGATCCTGATGGCCGGGGCGCCCGCGCCTGAGGAGCCGTTTTGATGATGGTCCGCATCATCCCCGCCGGGCAATGGTCTTTCGCGGAGTGGTCCGGTTGGCGCTTCCTTGGCTGGGTCCGGCAGTTCGGGCTCAAGGAATGGGCGATATGGATAACCCGGACTGGCACCGTATCAGCCGGAAGGCGTTGGCGGACGGTGCGAAAGAAAGGATTGAGGTCTTGTGGTTGAACGAACTGGCGTCGTCACTTTTGCCGCATGAAAATTTGTTCGACCGGCGGAATTCGTGAGGGCGTACATGGAGGAGGCGGGGCGGTGAGCGCAAAACCCGAATGGCTGGCTCCGGTGGACGACCCTAAGTGCTGGTGGCTTGACGGCCAGCCCATCAAGGGCGAGCGGATGCTGGAGATGTGGAATGGCCTTGACTGGAGCCGGGCGCACGTGGACATGGGGCCTTCCGTCACCGGGAACCTGGGGCCGTACTGGCATGTGCCGTTTCCGGAGGACGGCACGGTGCATCGCCTATACCCACGCATCCACGACAAGTGGCTCCCCGCGATTCATAGGGCCGTACTTGAGGGAGTCGCCGACTGGGAGAAAGGCCGATACCCCATCCTTGCGCCCACGGCGATTGAGGCCATACGGTTCCGGATGGAGCAGCAGGGCCTTAAACAGAAGAATTTGATTCCATACATCGGGAGTAAAGGCCATGTTTCGGAAGTGCTGGCGGGCAAGCGGCCCCTTACGGTGGCGATGATCCGGCGGCTCCACGAGGGCCTTGGTATCCCGCTAGGGCCTCTGGTCATGCGCGGGACGAAGGCCCGGAGGGCGAAGGGATGAGCATGGACATTAATGATGTCTGGATGGCGATCGCGAAATACCACAAGGCATTGGGCCTACCGCCGATGAGCGAAATGGACGCCCCTTGGATTCGGCAAATCGACAAACTCTGGTGGATGGCGATCAACGGGAGCCTGAATGGTGTCCAGGTAGATGGCGTCGTACTGGAGCCCTTCCATGCCTATGTGAAGTTCAATGGCTGGCCAGCGGGCGTTTTCTCTCCGGCGGGCGGAATCATCGCGGCGGGCAAAGCCGCCAACGCGGACACGTTTTGTGAGGCTCTCGTTAAGGCCGCCGGGCGGATGCTGGACGGGCGGACGTGGGACGAGTGCCCGGAGGCCCCGTGACCGAATCCGGCACCTACGAGGACGATCTCTGCCCCGCCGACGGCGCCACCATCGGGCTCCGGGCCGAGTACAACTGGGACCGTGGCTACCGGGCGACGCTGACCGACCCTGGCCAGCCTCCGGGCGTTGAACTTGGCCGCGTGTGGTACTGGGCCGAGCAGCGCAACGACCCGAAGAAGGGCCGCTGGGTGCCGGTGACGGACGAGGGCTGGGGCATCCTCTGCCAGCTCGGGTTGCTGGACGAACTGCGGCGGAAGATTCGGGAGGCGTGGGAGGCGGAGGCGGCGATTAAGGAGGGGGAGGGGTGATGAAGCCATTTGAGACCATCTGCGCGGACCCTCCGTGGCTTTTTGGGGATCGGCTTCCAGGGAACGGAAGGGGCGCGGCCAAGCACTACGCCTCCATGACCGTGGAGGACATCTGCCGCTTCCCACTCCCGCCGCTTGCCAAGGACTGCCGCCTGTTCCTCTGGCGCGTGGCCTCCATGCAGGAGGAAGCCCTCCTCGTTGCCCGTGTGTGGGGCTTTCGGATAAAGGCGGAGATCGTCTGGAAGAAGCTCACGAAGACCGGCAAGCGGCACTTCGGCATGGGGCGAACCGTCCGGATGGAGCACGAGACCTGCCTGATAGGCGTCCGGGGCAGTCCGCCCATCCTCTTCAGGAGAGAGAGGTCCATCCTTGAGGCCCACGTCGGGAGACACAGCGAGAAACCGGAGGAGTTCTACGATCTGGTGGAGCGCCTGAGCCCAGGCCCATACGTTGAATTGTTCGCCAGGAGGAGCCGCCCCGGCTGGACGTGCCTGGGAAACGAGGTGGAGCCCGTGGAGGGGCCGCTGGCCGTGGGCGGGACGGTCGAGGCGTAGGAGGAGGAGAGCATGGAACAGGCGGCGGCATTGGCACAGTTCGGCCATCATCCGGACCCGGAAATTGATGTTTGCGTGGAGGTGGAGCGGCTACAAGGTCTTCTGTGCGAGGCCCATGGTGGCCTTCTGCGGGCGCTGGACTTCAAGGCGGGGACGCCGGAGGGGCTGGCCATCAAGTACGACGTTCGGGATGCGCTTCGGCGCACTGGGTTCACGGGGCCAATGGGGGAGACCAAGGACCCCTGCAAGTAAAGGAAACCGCCCTTTCCTTTCTTTAGGCGGGGGCTAAGGAAAGGATGCTTTCCTTGGACGGCGGCGGCGAACGACTCAGCCGAGAAGCAAAGGTTGTTCGCCGGGTCTGCCAGCGCGGAGGAGTGGGGCTGACAACGCCGCCCCTTGGAGCCGGGGTGGGGAATCCGGCCCGCCGTCCTTCAATCGCCCGGAGGCTCCGGCCCGAGGGCGTCTCGGGTCTCCGACGGGAGGCCCTAAGCTCCCGGTCCTGAGGCCGGGCCAACCCCGTTAAGCGTCGATGTTGCCCCGGGGCCGGGAGCCCAAAGGAGGAGTGAGATATGGCTAATAAGCATTTAAGGCGTTCTCCGCACAAGGCCACCGACAAGGGAATCGGGGAGGCGTGCTGGTGGTACGAGGAGCCCGGGGGAATTCAGGTCATCATCGAGCGCCATCGATTTCTTAAGGACGGAAGTACAGCCTATTCATACATCACCATTCCCTGGAAGTCGCTCAGAAAGGCCCTCGCCCGGAAGGAGAAGCCATGAGCGAGCGCGAAGACGTGATCGCCCGCATCGCCATCCTGGAGGCCGAGGTCAGGGAGTGGCGGGAGGTGGGGGAACGGGCGTGTCGTTATCTCAGATCCGTACTCCCCGGCGATGGCACAGACTGTGACGGATTTTTTGTCACTGAAATGGAGTTGCATCTTTCGCTGGCGCGGCTCCTCGGGAGGGTGTAATGAGTCCGGGCGACATTGTGCCAAGACGTGAGCAGGACAAGGTGTTCAAGGAATTAAGGGATACCAGAATCGCTACTCTGTTGGCAGAGAACGCCGCCCTCCGCGCCCGGCTCGCCCAGGCGGAGGCGGAATCGACCCGGATGCAGCACGAGCGAGACAACGAGCGGACGAAGGCATCCGAATACCGCGCTAACGCTCAAGTCCTTCGAGATAAATTGAACGGAGATTTTTGGGTCTGGCAACACGACGGGGAAGATTATCCAGAATCCCTGACTTGCCCAATCCTAATTCACGCCGACCACGTGCGCGAGATATTGGGTGCGAGAGCCCAGGCCCAGGCGCGGGTGGTGGAGATGGAGGGGGCACTAAGAATTATCGAAAACCATCCCCGTGCCAAGATGGCTTGCGGTTATGATATTCGAGCAGATTATGACAACGGTTTGATTCAAGGTCACAGAGAATGCGCCCAAATCGCCCGCCGCGCCCTCTCCTCCTCGGGCTTGGAGGTGGCGGAGGCGGTAAGGGAGGCGATCGTCGTCTTGGAAACGAATGAGATTTTAGAGATAGATGAAACCGGAAGAGTGACGGCGGTTGGTAGCCGAAAAGACGCCGCCAAGGTGGCCGCCAAGCTCCGCGCCCTCGGGCTCGGGGAGGGGGTGGGGATGAGCCTCTGGTGGCTCCAGCCAGGATGGACGCAGACCACGTGCGCTAGCTGTGGGGCAAAGATATGGCCGGAAGGTGATCCCGGTTGGGGATATTGCTACTCCTGTTTTACCGAACAAATGGACCAGCAACATTCACCACAGCAACAGAATCCACCCTGCGATATCTGCGGCAATCATGGGGCCGTTGCCGGGGTGAACGGCTACGGTGTCTGCTCCCAAGAATGCGCCGATGAAGCCGAGAGGAAGGAGCCACGGCCATGACCACCGCCGAGATCCGCGCGCTGGCGAAGCTGGCCGAGGGGGAGGCGTGATGTTTGACTCCATTGATTCCATTGAGGCGTACATAATCGGGGTGTTCTCAGGAATGCTTTTGCTTGTACTGATTTCCCGCTGGTTAAGGAGCACATGGTGAATCTCTCTGAACCGATAGAGCCGATAGGGAAGGGAGGCACGATGCCTAGCCGCGACGAGGTGGTGGAGGTGATGGCGAGGGCGATGTTTAAGACGCAGCCCCGCGTGGACAAGAAAAAGGACTATTGGGCTGAATATCCGGACGACGATGAAGAGAAGCTGGTCTATCGGAATGACGCCCGCGTAGCCCTCTCCGCCCTGCGCGAGGCGGGCTGGGCCGTGGTGCCGAGGGAGGCGACGGAGGAAATGATGTGGTCAAAGGGGGCCTTCAACGTCTGGCACGAATGCGAATGCCCCGACTGCCATACGCGTGTATCGCAAGGCACAAGCGCACGCGCCCGTGGCGATTTATGGTCGGCCATGCTCGCCGACGGGGAGGTCAAGTAATGGACCACACATGGGAAGTCCCCTACGTCCCCAAGGAACCAAGGCCGCCCTGCCCGACGTGCGGCGGCCGGGGGTGGGTGCCTCTTAAGATTACCTACAATGAGCCCCTGTACGTCATGTATGGGTGTCGCGATATCGAAGTCTGCGCCCCCTGCCCGGAGGGGTGCTGGAAGGAGGCGAAGCGCGATGAGTCTTGATATCAAGCAGGCGCGGAGCAAGAATCTCCCGAAGTACAATCCGAAGGCTAAGTGCCGGAAGTGCGGTGGCACGGGTATTAGCTCGTTTTATCAAGGCGAGGGCGCGGGCTTCAAGTTGGACCTCATGCCGTGGGAGTTGCGCGAGCGCATTGAGCGGCTTTGCCGGAACTGCGGGTACGAATGGTGGGAGATCCCCAATGCCTGAGCCCGTCGAGCCTAATATGGGCGTAGGGAGAATCCCCACGAATAAACCAAAGTCCTCGCGAGATTTTTGGGATTCCAATATCGGATCGATATTGGCTTGCTTTCTATGCGGCGCGGCATATATCGGCATGCTGCTTGGCTTTCTCGGCGTGGTTTGGCTTCTGGCGTGGTACGCCCCCACCGCAGGCGCGGTCCTGTTGACCGTGATCATTATCATTGTTATCGGAGGGGCAATCCTGTTCGATTAATGTCCTGTCTAGCGTGATCCGTGGGGCGTGGGGCCTTCCCTGGCCCCGGGGCCGCTACCTAAGCGGCTTATTGGGCCTCAGCAGATCCGCCCATCTGCGTTCGCGCCAGAGCGTTGGATTCAGCAATTCGGTAGTGGTGCAGTTTGAATTGGCCCCCCTGGCGCGGACGGCACACAGTTTGAGGGCGCGGGGTTGTTGCCTTTCCCACTATCCGGGTCTATATTCTCCGAAGTTACTTGCCCTGCCCGGTAGGACCGGAACCAACTAGCACCCGAAAACTGGAAACGCCCGGTGGCAGCCGGGCGTCCATTGGGATACGTCTGAGGCTCAAGCATCCTCAACGTAAGCCCTCGGGGTGTGTCTGTCAAGGGGAGCGTTGAGAGTGAAATCAAACGAAACAACATTTTTGAAGCGAATTGGCTTGGCGTGGCTTGAAGACACAATTTTTGATTTAACGAGAAAACACATCGTTATCGTAGCCGGAACGGGGCTTTCCATGGTACTAGGATTCATTCGTGATTATTCACTTGACGAAGGCGGCCATAGTGGTAGGATAGCCCTTTCGGAAGACTGGGAGGGCGGCGGGTGGGGCCTTCGGAATCGCGCTGGGCGCGGGCAAAAAGGGACACAAACCTCACGTTTCGCCGTGAGGCTTGTGTCGCCGTGATTATCGCAGGATTGGCTTGGAAGCTTCTTCCTGAACAACAGGCAAGAGAAGAAATTACAGCCATTGTATTGGCTGTTGTAGCCGGAGTGATTATTTTTCCACTCCTAGAGCTTGCTTGGAACTACCTTTGGGCTCCACTCAGAATCGCTCGTGACAGGATTTCCGATCTTGAATCTGGCAACGCCGACCTTCAGTCACAACTGAAAATTGCTACAGAAAATAGGCAAACTGAAGAAGCATCGGTGAATAAACCATCTTTTGATCTTGGCTTGAAATATATGGTCAAGCGTCTCTGTGAAGAAGGATACGCAAAAGACGACAAGGCCGCAGATGTGCTCATTAAACAAGAGGCATTTTTGGGAAATTTGACAATCTACGGTCGGCAAGAAAACTTTCATTTGCCGCCAGTTTTAAAAATTCATGACAGATGGGCAGATATACACAAGCCAATAAATAGATCATATTGGGAGTTCGCTGAAATTGCGTATGCATATGACCAGACAGCGCCAGATGGATCGAAACATGAGGAGCATGGCGGGTCTTCCTATGTTCTCTCTTCGCATACACGTCAAAACTTGCCCGGCTATTATGATCTGCAAGTGCAGAGCAAGCAGGCAAATGCGATATGGCCCCCCAAGCCCACTGTGCCGATATCCTTCCGCGAGAAAATCAGGGAATGGGAAAACTTTGCCGCAAATTACTCAAAATTTGTAGATGAAGTACGAAATCCGGACCGCGTAAAAAAGGGCACGCAGGTTACCTCTGATGAACAAGTCCACCAACACTATTGCGACAAGTACGCAGGACTAATAAGGGAAACCATTGCAATTCTAGAAGATCATTTTAGTGGTGAAGCGCGGGAAAAGTTCAAGAATATGACAAATAATAAACTGTTTTCTCCCGAAACAATCGGCTTAGACGAACACGCACGTCTTCTGACGACCGTTTTAAGGAACTTTCAGAAAAATTACTTACAATACATAAAACCATGATAGAGTTTTCAATATGATTGGAAAGCCTACGGATGTTGGGCCACCAATTGCTTAAACTCCAACTTCTCCGCCCCGATGAGTTTTTTGATGGTGTCTCTGAACAGATACGGGTTTTTCCGGTTGTTGTACCGCCACTCAAGCTCATCGAGGTAGGCGTCAAGGTGCTTCGCGGAGACCTTATGGAACGCCCCGATAATCGAGCGGTTGAGAAGGCTCCAGACGTTCTCGATGGTGTTGGTGTGGAACTCGCCCCGGACCCATTCTTCCTCGCTGTGATTGACCGTTTCATGCTTCGTGTTGCGGTCCCCGATGCCCTTGTAGGCGGGCCACTCATCCGTCACGATGACCTCGGTATCGTCGTGAGCGTGCTCCTTGATGAACCTGTGGAGCGTTTTCTTGTCGGCGGCCTTGATGGTCTGGAGCCTGACCTTGCCCTCGCGCTGGATGGCCCCGACAACGATGGTCTTGTTTCCCTTGTAGCCGTGGCCCATGCCCTTGACGCTCCCGCCCACAAGGGTTTCGTCCACTTCGACGATGCCGCTCAATTGCTCGGCGTTCAATTCAGCCATAGCGGCCCGGATGCGGTGGCAGAGATACCACGCCGTCTTGTAGGCAACTTTCAGCGTCCGCTTCATTTGGTTGGCGGAAATGCCCTTACGGGACTCAATCATAAGGTAGAGGGCAACGAACCACTTGCGGAGCGGAAGGTGCGTATCATGGAAAATCGTTCCGGCGGTCGCCGTGAACTGGTAGCCGCAGGGGTTGCAGTGGAACTTATGGCCGCCTGAAATGCGCGTGATTCTATCGGTGGAACACTTGGGGCATGAGACGCCTTCGGGCCAGCGGATTTTTTCAAGGTAATCCCAACAGGCATCTTCATCCCCGAACCGCTCAACCAGATCCATCAGGTTCATGTTCGCCGTCTGAGGCATTGTCATGACCCCTAAGAAGAAATCTCCGAAACCCGCTCAGGAACTAACCAACGATGAGGTAATGGAGCGGGTGTTCCCTAAAGACCTTGTGAAGAAGATTAAGGAAGCCGCCCAGGAGAAGCCCAAGAAGAAGGGCGATTCCTAATCACACTTGGAATATATAGCTTGTGGGGGCTTTCGTCAAGTGAATAATCACGGATTCATTGACGGATTACCGTTGACCTATATCTTTCTTGGGGCTGTGGCTACGTTCGCATTAGTAAGTCATGGCCTGTTGCGTTTCAATGAATGGCGATTTCAGATAAACCCTGAACATAAACTTGATTTCCTCCGCCCTGAAGTTATGCAGGTCGCCGATAGGCAAACCCATGAGGTAAATGCAATAAAACTCGGATTCAATCTCATCAACAAGGCTATTTTCCCATTGGAGGTAGAAATTGAGGAAATAAGGACGAGCTTTGAGGGCAGGGTAAATTCTTCGGCCCCCAGAAGAATAACCGACATCAAGAAAGTTGGCATGGGCGACAGGCTAAGTGTTGGGCACGACGCCATTGACCTGTCTGGAATTGATTTAAATAACTTCGCCGGAGAGGGACAACTCGAATTTAGGGTAAATTACGGTGCGATTGGCAAGAGATATTATACGTTCAGCAGGCGATTGATCCTTGAGATTCTTTTTAAGAACCGAAAGATTGAGAGCATGAGTTTTCGTGATGCCCCAGAAGAATTCTAAGCGATCAACCAACTAACTCCTTGTACTCCATCCCCTCCGCCTTGTTCAGCTTCCGCACTACGCCACCAGCCCCGCGATTTCTTCCAGGCTCCACACATGGTCACTGATGCCCGCCTCCATCGCGGGGGTCACGCGAATGGTTTTGTGAATTCGCGCGAAATTATAGTGCATATAATGAATCGCCACGGCGCAAACATGGTTCTCAAATTTTTTCGAAAAGCCATTGGTTAACCGCGTGAAGCGGCGCATCTGCATTCGCATCGTGAGGTTTTGCCGCTCCGCATAGGACGTGCTGATAAGCATAGTATCCGGCTCGCCAGTCACCACGCGCTTGCGCGAACCCAGGCACCTGGGCGGACTGTATTTCGTATCGTAGCCGGAGGGCATCCCGTACAGCTTGTCCAGCATGGCGTAATCAATCTCGTTCCCGAAGGCCCCCGCCACGGCCTGCAAATAGGGCCTGTGGCCGTCCGAGGTAAGCTGTACCCTGTCCACCAGCCTCCCAGCCAAGTCGTTCATGAAGGCGCTCGCCCACTCCGCGTTCCGGCCCCCGACCATCCAAGAGGGCACCAGCTTTGTATCGGCGCAAATGGCTATCCAAGTCCAAACGTCTCCATAACCGAATCGCCCTTGTTTCTCTGTGGGCAGGTTCTTTTGCTTGGCGTAACAGAAGGCCCAGATTTCATCGACTTGAATGCGCTTGCATGGGAGGTTCCGAAGCGCCTTGTCCTGATATTCTTTACACGCTGGCCCAAGATCGGCCACCAATTTCAGGATTGTGTGCTTGGCCACGCCAGTCATGCGAACCGTAGCATTGATGGAATTACCCTCCACCAGGGCCGCTACCACTTGGGCTTGCCGTGCTCGGCTCAGTCTGTTCATAGGCCCATGCTAGCTTATACTAGCTGGCATGTAAAGATAAATATGCCAGCGAATTTAAAATATTTGCTTGCAAATTATGCTGGCATCCTGTAGGGTTTAGCTACCCCATAAGGAGGGGGCCTAAATGGACGAACAAACCAAAGCCAATAGAGCCTCAAAGGGCGGAGAGGCCCGGATGCAGAAGCTATCGCGCGAGGAAAGGCACACTTTGGCTAAGGAGGCGGCCAAGGCAAGATGGGGCCGCGTTAAAAATCAAGGGGTTGCGGAAGTGGCTGGCATAGAACCACCGCGCGCAGATTCGATGCCAGAAGCCAAATACCCGGGGATACTCAGCCTAGCCGGAGTGGATATCCCCGTCTATGTTCTGGATACCGGGCAAAGGATAATTGCCCGCATCGCGGCGACAGAAGTTCTTACCGGCGTAAAAAGACAAGGTGATCTAGAAAGCTACCTTAGAGTAGAAGGATTGAAGAAGTTTATCGACCTGGACGCCGTAAAGTCGAGGATGGTGACTTTTAGGCTGAAAGATATCGAGATGCTGAACCAAACATCTATGGGCCTGCCTTCTGATTTGTTTCTTGAAATTTGCAGGGCATACGTCGCCGCTCTTAACGCTAGCATGCTCCCCGAGGCAGAGGTTGTCCTGACAGATCGGCAAACAGAGATAGCCATCAAGGCCGGGATGTTCTTGGCTGCATGTGCCAAGGTTGGACTTGATGCTCTAATTGATGAAGCCACAGGCTATCAATATCTGCGCCCCGAAGATGAATTGCAGATTAAGCTCAAGCTCTACTTGGCCGAGGAAATGAGGAAATGGGAAAGGACTTTCCCCGATCAGCTATGGGAGCAATTTGGAAGGCTAACGAATTGGAAAGGACGCATTCACCAAAGGCCCAAGTATTGGGGAAAGTTAGTAATGGAGTTCATTTACGAATACCTAGACCCTGATGTTGCCCAATGGTTGCGGGACAATGCCCCTACGCCGTCTCGGGGCCAGAATTACCATCAATGGCTAAGTGAGCAATATGGACTGAGAAAGCTGATTGAACACATTTGGAAGGTAATCGGAATAGCAAGCACTTGCGGGACGGTCGATGAGTTAAGGCACAACCTTGAAAGGCTATATGGAACCAAGAAGGGATTCCAATTCCGATTTAAGCTGGTTTCCGGCGACCACGATTCGACTTCGGGAGCGACTCACTGAGACGAATCGTCTCTCTCACTGCCCGAAAAGCCGATTGATTGAAATCTTCCTCGGTTTTCTTCTTGGGCGGCTGTGACTTTTTCTTCGGCTTTGATAGTTTTTTCTTTGGCATAGCCCGCTAAGTTTCGCATGCCCTGCCAAGTCCGTGCAAGGGGCGAAAAATTCAAACTGCACCACTACCAGCAATTCCGAATGGCCCCTCCCCGGCTCGTATATGTTCTCCGCCGGGGCGGGCATCTCACGCGGGGCGATGAGCCATCCCGACAGGCGCGCCCCAAGCCATTGCCACCAATCCGCGCCGTCCGAATGGATGTGCGACCACCGGCGAAGATTCTTGGTGCCAGTCTCCCATGCCTGGAGCATGTCACGCCGGACGGGCGTGGCCACGGTGATGAGAGCGTTGACGCGGAGACCCACCGAGAGGGCGTAGGCCGCCACTTGGCCGCCGTGGCTGTGCGCGATGAGATTCACCCGCTGGCCGCCAGAATGCTTGTGGCAGAACCAAGTGAGCGCCATGCCCCACCTCGCCCACTCCGAGTTCTCGCCCAGGATGCCGTCCAGCTTCGTCGTCCAGCGGAACGGCTCCGGCGGGAACTTGTGCCCGGATTCCGCGAGCATGCGGGCGAAGGGTGAACTTGGCCGCCACCACGGGGCGTCATCGGAGTCGGCCCAGGTCCCGCCAACCAGAACCGCGATCACCTACTTGCCCGCCCCCTTCATCACGATATCCCGGATGCCGCCCGCCGCGAGGCCGGACAGGATGCCGATGCCGGGAATCGGAGTCTCGGGGCCGCCCAGCAGCGGCGCCAGGATTTCCACCACCCCGCCGACACCGGCATTGAACAGGGGGATGGTATTCGGTGGCAGCTTCCCGGCCACCTTGGGGACGAGTTCGGCCGCCTTGGCCGCGATGGTCTTGTATAGGGCGGTCACAAACGGGGTAAAGAACGCGATGGCAAGTTGCAGCAAAAGGGCTTTCATGCCGATTTCCTCCGGGCGGTCAGATGTCATGCCTGAAAGTGTGCGCGCCGACGGCCTTCCCAGGGTCAGTTTCACCCGCCAGCTTCCACCAAGCAGGGAGCGACCCGGTTTCGCGTATTACCACCTTCTCGTTCATGTAGAGCGTCCGCCCATCGATGGGGTCCGGGACGCTGGCGAATATCGCTTCCGTGGCGGCCCGCACGCAGTCGATCCAGACGGGATCGTCTCCGCGCAGGCTGTCTAGTTTCATGCGGGTGGGGCTGTCCGTGTTCCACGCCGAGAACTGCCAGGCCCTGAGAACCGCGTCCGGGACGGAAATGCCCGCCTTGCGGCAGCGGTTCGCCACCACGAAAGCCACGGCCAGCTTTCCTTCATATGGCTCACCCTCGGCCTCCATGTAGACTGTCGATGCCAGCCACTGTAGGGAGTCAATCGGGTTTGCGCGGATGGGGAAGTCCGCCATCTTCGCTCTCTCCTTCCGGCTGGGCGCAGTCGCCCTCGCAGCATGAGATGATCCCGCCCGCGCATCCCGGGTAGTCGCAGGGCACGGCGTCCGGAACTATGCCGCTCGGCGCACGTGTCTCCTTCTGTATCCAGCCCGTTCCGGAACACTGGGGGCAAATGCTCACCCTCATCTCTCCCGGTTGCGAACGTAGTTAATGTGAATCCACATGGCCACCAGCGAGCCGATGGCCCCGCCCGTCCCCATGAGGACCCCGGCCATGAGGTCCGAGTCGATGAACTGCACATGGCGGTACACCAGGGCGTCCAGGAATCCGAGCGCGATGGATCCGCCGAAGGCCAGCCTGTAATAGCCGTGGTTCACCGACTGGCTCTGGAAGGCCAGGGCGAAGACACGGAGAACGGTGGCGAGAAAGAGAATCAAGGCTTGGCCTCGCGCTTCCGGCTTACGATCTCGCCCGAGCAAGAGCCATACCCAGGGCCGTCCACGAAATCATCTTCGTTGAACTCCCCGGACCACCGCCGCGCCACCTTGAGGCATTCCATTAGGTCGCCCACGTGCTCCCCACCCATCCATCCCTGCGGGACGTGAATTCGGCATTTCATGTAGATGATCCTGCGGATGGCCCCCTCCCACACAGCCGCGATGTTCTCGAAGTTATCCAGCTTGTCGCCGTGCTGGCGCTCCCGGTCTCCCTTGACCAGATTCGCCGCACGTTCCAGGAACTCGTGCGCCCTCACGCCGCATCCCTCGCCGTCTTCATCTCGTCCCGCTCAATGGAAACCGAACTGGTCGGATCGGTATCCCCCACCAAGCGGATAACCCGGCAGGGCGCGCAATCGCTCAGGGCCACGCGCTCCACGGAGATACCGAACGGGCGGAGCCTCTGGCCGCAGATTCGCTTCAGCCTCCGCTCCATGTTCTGGTAGTCCGCCACCTCCTCCTTGAACTTCCACTTGGAGATGGTCTCCACCACGGCGCATAGGGCGATGTCAGAGACCGCCGTCACGAGGTGGGCCGTCTCGGCCAGGGCCTTCACGATGTCCGTCACCCGGAAGACCACCACTGCGGAGCAGAATACTGTCACATCGTCCTCGGTCATGATCGCTTGGTTGCTCAGGTTGATCGTGGTCCGGACCACCGGGAATGTCTTGACGGCGTGAGTGATGGGCCAGAAGAAATATGCGCCCGGACCCACGGCCTTGACACCGCCGCGCGGGCCGAAACGCACCCCGCGGTGGGTGGCCGGTATGAGGATGAGCCGGGGGATGAAGCGACCGAGCGCGGCCAGAAGATCCGATAGCCAGTTCACCCATCAAGCCTCCGTGGCCCCCAGCGATCCGCGCCCCTGATACGGCACCGCCCGGCCCTCCACCATCACGACGGGCCTGTCTCCACCCTCCCATCTTCCGTTCACGCGCCTCCGCTCGCTCACGTCGCGCTCCGCCCAGATGGTGAACTCGGCATGGCCGGGGATGGAGGGCGGGAACATCTTCGTCTCCTCCCACTGGGCCGCTCCTGGCTTGAAGTGGATCTTGGCCGACCCGCACCGGGCGATCCACGGGATGATCGCCTTGAGCACGGGCACGGTGCCGTTCCCGATGACCAGCCGCGGCTTGACTGGCTCGCAATATAGGTCGTGTGTGTGGCCCTCCACGATGATATGTGCGTTCCCGAAGTATCCGCAGTGCTTGATGACGCTGTTGATGTCGCCGCCCCTGGTCTGCGCCCCTGTGGCCCCGTGGTGCGCCACGATGTTGCATTGGACAGCCCCGTTCGTGCGGCTCACAACGGGCTGCATCCGGAGGGCCAGGACGAACATCCCGTCCGAATAGGGCGCGCCGATGATATCGGCCAGGCGGCTCTCGATGGTGGTGTCATCCTTGAAGCGCCAGCCGTGGTTCCCCTTGAGCACTCCCCATATTCTGTCGCGGATGGCCTCCAGGCGCTTGCGCTCGGGCCGCATCATCTGGGCCACGAAGGCGTCCAGCGTGTCCTCCGTGTCCTCCGTGGCATCGCGCATCGCCTTCTGGAACGCCTTCTGGCTCCGCGTATTGGCGAAGGTGAAGGTGTCCCCTAGCAGCATACAGCCCGATCCCGGAGGGGCCTCCTTCACGGCCCGGATGAAGGCCCGCCACGCCCCCTCCACGAAGCCGCGGTCGTCGCAGTGCTGATCCCCCTGCGCCAGAAATTGGATGGCGTGCCTTCGCCCGAAACCTCCGAGTTGGACTGTCCGTGCCCCGATGTAGATAGGCCATTCCCCCCGGGCGATCCCTTCTCAGGCCCGCCGCCCCGTGCCCTGGCCCCAGCTCATGGGCTGTAGGGGCTCCCGTTTGGAAGGCGGGGGCGGGGGATTTTTAAGGTGCCCTTTAAGGCATTCCGATTCCGGAATGATAGCCGCCTCGTCAATGATCCCGTCTCCGTCCGTATCCCGGGCCTCAAGAATGCCTGGGCATGGCATGGGCGCGATGAGGATAGACTCGCCGGGCGATATGGGCCTGGAAAGCAACACGGAAACTGACGTACAGGCGCTCAGCAAGATTATGAGGATGGAAGCCAGGAAAGTCAGGTAGATTCGTCTCACGGCTCGTCCCTCATCTCGGCCCTCCTCCGGGCGGATATGGAAGCCGCTCGAATATCTTCTCCAGTTTCTCCGCGATCTCCTTGCGCTGCTGGGATACAGTCTGCCACAGGCGTTCGATGTCGCGTTCGGCCCGATCCATCCGGCCCTTGATGGCGGACCCTTCCGCCAGAGAAAAGGCCGTCGCCGCCTGCCACTCTGCACTGTCCTTGAGCACGCTGCTCCGGAAACTCAGGGCGAATGTGACCACGCCGATGAGTGCCAAGATGGTTCCGATGGCCAAGGGAGCTTTTCCGTTCATCTCCGCCTCTTCTCAGTGCCGAACCAGGAACCCGAACATCACGATCGCCGCCACGGTCTCGATGACGCCCAGGACGATGCGCGCCACGTCGGGCAGGCATGTCTTCATTCGAGGAGGCCCGAGGGAACTGGAATCCTCTCTATGATTCTTTTCCGTTTTTGATTCCCCTCCCGCATGTCTGGTTGAGTGCGCCCTGGTTGCGTATTCGCTTCGGTTTCTGGGGGCGACTTGACCTCGAATTGGCGAAGAAAGTCCTCGGTTCTCGTTCTGCGTGGTGGTGGCGTCGGCGCTTCTTTCGGGTCGAGCCCAAATGTTTCCAGGATTTGATTCAAGGCATCCGGATCGGACGTGAATTCTTTCTGTATCTTCGGCCATGTTTCCGCCCCCAGGATAGCCGCCCTCGCCAAGTTCCTCGCCTCCGGGACCTCAATTCCGCTCGTAAGCCATGCGCGCCCCGCCTTCGTTTGCATGATGATGGAGAACAGACGGAACTTGGCGATATCCTCCGCGCCACTAATGCTCCCACGCATAAGATTCTTGATAATCGTACCGGCCACGAGACCGCCCGCGGCGGATGCAGCCTCTTCCTGCCGTTCTCGCGTGGCGGCGATGGTCCCCAGGTCCTTTAGCCGTTGTATATTTTCCGGACCTATGATGGCCCGGAGCCGGGCCAATGACGTGGAAACGTCTTTTCCGTATCCGTTGGAAAGGTTCTTGAGGAGAGATCTTCCGCTCAATACGAACCCGGGCCTGTCGCCGAGTTCCTTGATAACATCCGAAGGCGTTGGGCTTCGCGCCGAGTCTTGCAGAATGTGCTGAATCGCCTTGTTATGGATTTTCTCCCTTAGTTCGGGCGTGAATTTCTGCATGGTCTGTGCAATCTGCCCCGGGCTTCCCGTCCGCATCATGTGCCGGACGAATTCCTCGGGGTTGATGGCCGTCTCGCCTATTTTATCTTTTAAGAACGGACGGACGATGGAGTTTTCGAATTCCCGTTTTGCGTTCTCCTCGATCTTGGCGGCCCGGCGTAGGCCTCCCACGAGGTTGTCCCCTAAGTCCTTCACCTTATCTAAGGGTATTTCCCCGTATCTGGCGGCCAAGGCGCGCGTATAGGATAAAACCTCTCCCCATCGGTTGCCGAACACCTCCCGCCGCATCTCGGGCGACATCGTTTCGAGAGAAGATGCCAGCCGCTTGGGATCTATGGCACCCGGGGAAAGAATGTTCTGCGACCTCTCCAGCATCCAGTCGAATGAGGCGGCGCGAAGCTGGTTCCAATCGCCTTCTGGCAGGAGTCCCTTGAGTTTTCGGGCGAGATCCACGTCCCCTCGCCCCGAAAACAGTTTCTCCACGAGACTCATGGGAGTGACTCCGCCCCGTTGTGTCGGCTCGCGGAAGAATTCGGCGATTCCGGGTTCGAGGAATTTTTGGAAATTCCCCTTGTAGTATTGGGAAGCCTCAGACAGTTTCTTGGCGATGGCGGGATTGGGGGCGCTCTTAACGGCCTCATCCAGATCGCGCGTCAGGGCATGTGAAATGTTGCGGAGATAGCGCGTACTGATGCCAGGGAGGCCTTCCCCCTGCGAGATGGCATCGTTTACGATCCGGCGCATCTGGATAATCTGATCGATGGTCATCGCATCTGACAGTCTGTCGTGGCCTTCCAGGAACCTCCTCACTTCGCTTGGAACATAGGCCCGAGCCACCTGTCCGCCCTTTTCTTTGGGCAGCTCGTTCAGTATCTTTTTTGCCTCTGCCTTGACGTGCGTCGTGGGGACGAACGCATCGCTTCCTCCTGGTTCGTCCCGGACGGCCTGATACAGAGATTTGACCCTTTCCCGGAATGTCTCCCGTTGCGCCAGGACGCCAGCGAGGCCTTTCTTTCCCGCCTCCTCAACGGATTGGACGACCGGAGATATGTCGCGACGAACTGCACCCATGCCCGCCAGGGAGCGCCGCTCTACTTCCTCGCGAGCCATTGCCGCGGCCCGTTCCGGAATCTGCCGCTGAGTCTCAAGCTCAGCGGTCATCCTCTGTCCTATGGAGAGCGATTCCTCGGGAGGACCCGCCACGCGGGTCTGGTAAGCCCGGAGAGCTTCGTCCTGGGCCTGTTGTGCCCGTTTGATGGGCTCTCCAGCGCCCGGAATTTTCTCGGCCATACCCTCCACGCGGGCAAGTGTGGGCGACCCCGTGATCTGTGCCGGGGAAAGATCGATCTTCGCTTTCTCGCCCCGCATCCGTGTCGCCGCTTCGGCGACGGACTGAGATTCCTCTGATCGCACGCCCTTGGAAAAGGGGCCAGAAATGATGCCAGCCCCCTTGCGCAGTAGTTTCAATATGGTGCCAGTACCAAAGCCCATAGACAGTTCCATGGCAGTCCCGGCCGTCCGCCGCGAAGCGATCGTCTTGGATCGTGGTATTCCTTCAACCGCCCTGGATGCCTCTTCCCCGCCCGCCCCGGCGGCTTGCGACATGAAGGAGGAGATGGCGACCGTTCCCAGAAGGCCCGCCCATGTGGCCGGATTAAGCCCGAGCGCGGCCGCGGCGGCGACTCCAAGAGCCCCACCGGCGACCTCCGGCATGGAACCGACAAAGTCCGCCAAGTCTCCCCAGGACAAGCCCCTTTCGTCCAACAACTTGTCCTTGCCGCCGTGGCGGATGATGAGATTTCCTTCCTTGTCGCGCCGCCAGTTGCCCTTCCCAATGGCCTTGTCGAGAATATTTTCCTTGGCTTTTTCGTCCGGCTGGAAAGAGAGCCTCATCCGGAGCGAGGAAGGACCACCGGACCGGATATCCACGCCCTCATGTTCCGCTTCAAATCGGGACAATTCCCTTTCTGCACTGACAGCGGAGGAAGGGCGGGGAGCGGCTGGCACGAATGGAGCCTCTTTCGAGATTTCGCCCGTGGGGAGTTTAAAGGGGCGCTCGTATTGTCTGAAGAAATCTTCTGTCTTAGGCATCAATCAAACCCATGGAAAAGGCGCAATGCGCGCTCGACCGTCACCTTGTCGATCAGTTTTTTCTTGTACGCTTCGCCGAGCTCCTGTAGCGTCATTTCGTGGATGGGGATACGATCCTTCAACTGGCCCGACACGAAACTGGTCCGATCCTTGATGATCTGGCCTAGCATGGAAATCTTGTCTCTGGCGGATTCCGCGCTCTCGAAGATTCCGTCCGACGGGAACATGGCCTCGATTGCCTTGCGATCCTGGACATTGAAACGATTGTCCGTGGTCATCAAGCGCATTCCCTTCTCACGGATACTGCGCATGATGTTTCGGTTCTTCGTCACGCTTGGATCGTTCAGCGCGGGGATAAGTTGTGCGCCAACCGTGTTCTTGAGTTCATTCAGGTATCCGCGTATACCCACATCACTTTTGCTGAGAGTGTTCTTGAGTTCCTGGAGTTCCAAGCTGATGATTTCGCCCAATCTGCGTTCTTGCTGGAGTTTTCCCTTCTCGGCCACGGTAAGGGCCGCTGCGCCTTCGGCGTATATGGGCCGACCTTGTTCGTCGTATCCCATGAAGCGCGAGGTGGTTTCCGTCAGCTTGTTTATACGCTTGTCGATTTCTTTTCTTTTCGGGTCGTCCTTTGCCAACTTGTCTCGAATGGCCTGGAGGGCCGAGAGCTCGTAGGTTTTTTCCTCCCGTGGCTGGAACCTCGGGGCCTCGGCCACGTCCTCGAATTTCTTGGCCTCCGGGTTCCACTGCTGGGTAATGACGCGATCCCCACGCTTCACCTCGCGGGTGACGGGCGCTTTCTCATCCTTTGGCTGGAACCGTCTCGCCTGTCCGATGGTGCGCCATGAGCGCGTGGCGGGATCGAACTCCTGGGTGATGACGTTGTCTCCCTGCTTCACCTCGCGGGTCGCCGGGGCCTTGGCCTCCATGGCCTTCATCCGGCTGTCGATGAACTTGCCGATCCGGTCGGCCGCCGCTGCGCCCTGGGTGGTTCCTAGCGTGAGGGCACGGGCTTGGAGGCGGCGCAGGGTTTCGATAGGGGCCGTGGCCAAGTCGATGCCGCCAGGAGAGGGAGACCCGGCAGACGGTGGCGTCACCGCCGCCTGGGATGGGGGTGTTCCGCCTCTCACGCGGGCCAGGATCTCCTGCGCCAGGGCAGTGGATCCTCGCCCACCCGGCTCGGTGCCAGGACCCGCCATGACGGGGGCCTCGGGCGCGGCCCCTGGCGCGGCGCCCAGCGAGGGCTGGGCCGTCTCCGCGCCCGATCCGGGCGACTTGAGCAATCCCGCCGCTTGCTCCTCACCGGCTCGCTTGCTCAGGTGCTCGGAGGCCTTCATCAGGTCGTCGATGCTTTTCTCGCCGCTCATGAAGGCCCGGCTGTAGAGGTCAATGGAGGCCTGAAGCTCTGGAGAGGGCTTGTGGCCCCCCAGGACGGAGGTCCGCCAGTCGGACAGGTCCTTGGCCATCACGGCCTGCTCCTCGTCGGAGAGGTTCGTGATACTGGTCACGATGTGGTTTGCCAGAGCTTTGTCCCCGCCGCTCAGTTTACCGGCCAGGATGCCGAGCGCCTGCCTGCGGACGCGCGGGTTCGGGAGTTTGAGGGCGCTGATTCCTATTTCAGCGATCTTCATCTGTTTGTCGGACTCGCGCTTCTCGGCCAGGAGTTTCTGCTCTTCCGCCTTCTCTTTGGCCTTTGTGGCGAGTTGGTATATGGGCAGAAAGCTCCCCTGGAAGCCCCTGGTGAAGGCGTCGAGCGGCTGCGGGAAGGCTTGGACCATGACTTGCTCCTATGTCCATTTCCTGGATGCAGCGAAGATTCCTCCGCCCACCCCGGCGGCCGAGCCCAGCGCCCCGAAGATGGAGGACGTCCGGGCCGCCCGGTTGGCCGCCGACTGGATGGCTGCCTGCTGGTTCATGGCGTCAATGATCCTGCGGTCCTGGGCGAAGCCGCCCGCGATGTCCCCGGCGAATGCCCCGGCCCGGCCAGCCAAGTCCGCAGATCGAAGAAGAGCGTCCGATCCGGGCTGCGTCACCCCGCCTGATAGCGCGAAGGCCCGGGCCAGGGACTCACTGGCGCTGCTCCCCGTGCCCGACGCCACCCCGAAGGCCCCTGGGATGCTACTGGCCCGCTCCCGGCTCAGGATTTCCAAATCGCGCAGGAGGCCCTGGTTAAGGCGTTCGGAACCCACCTCGGCCAGCGCTGCGCTCTGCGAGAGCCGCCCGAAGCGGATGTTTTCACGGGCCTCGTTGGCCAGGGCCTCGAACTGAGACAACGCCTCAATGCCCGGGCTTGAGGTTTCGAAGCCTGGGCCGAGTTGGCGCCTGAGCTGCTCGCGAAGGGCCGTCCGATCCTGTGCGATGCGCCGTTCGAATGGGTCTCCCACCGGGACCTCGCCCCGGATGCCCTTCAGCGCCTCCTGGGTGGACTCCAGGGCGAACTGCTCCTGGAGAAGTTCCAGTTCGCTCTTGGGAAGCGCCTCCAGTGAAACCAGATTGCCAGCCTCGTCGAATATGGGCTTCTGGCCCGCCGACTCCAGGAGGACGGGAAGGGTGAGTTTCTCCAGTTGCGCCCGCCGGGCCGCATCCTCCCGGGAGAGGCGCAGAAGTTCGGTCTGGGCCGTCCGCGTTTCCTCCAGGAGGGGCCTATCCGCCCTAGCCGCCTCGGCCGCCAGCTTGGCCAAATCGGCCTGGGTCTGGAAAGCCTCCATCTGGGCCGGGGCGAACTCCTGGAACTGTTTGAACTGCTCCTCCTGGATGCGCGTCAGGTTCTCCAGTTGCTTGGTCTGCGCCGAGACAAGGTCCAGCTCCTGCTGGCTCTTGGGTGTGGGGGCCGGGGTGGAGACCTTGGTGCTTCCCATCAGCGCAACCTCCTCTGGAACCAGGCGTGCATCGCCTTGTTCGCGTACCGCTCGAAGATGCCAAGCCGCTCAAGGACGCCGATCCACCGCTTCCGCTTGACGTGAACGGCGAAGACGTACATATAGATGCCAATGCGCCGGAGGTAATCCTCCATGGCTTCGCCCAGCCGCATCACCGAGAAGCCGGTCATCTTTTTCCCCACCGCCGCCTGAAGCACCGGCAATCCATTGTCCGCACGGCAGGATGCCCAGCCCAGTATCTCCCCGTCCCGCTCGTACACCATGGCCAGGAAGCACTTGGGGAATTCCCCTCCGTTCAGCCGCTGGGCGGCCTCCAGGTCCTCCCGCCGCATCACCCGCACCGTAGAGGCCACGTTCACCGGCCCTCCCCCGTGATGGCATAGCCTGGGACGCAGTAGCCGATCTTCCGTATCGGGCGCATCGACTCCCGGTCCTCCATGTCCGCGATGACCTTCGGATCCAGGTTGCCGGAGTGGGCGTGGCGTTCCCTGCCCCGCTCGCAATCGCAGCGGTGTATGGCCTCCAGTTCGTCCGGCCCGATGTCACGGGACGCGCAGTCCGAGCACACGGGAGTGGACTTGCGCCGATGCGTTCCGTCACGCGCCTCGCAGGCCACATAGAGGTCCACGTACTGATCCGTAGGCCGCAGACGTGGGACGGGGACGCCCTCCCGATCCCGGACGATGTCTCCGCGCTGGATGAGCGTTCCGCAACACTTACAGTAGACGTTCCGGATGTGGGTTCGGCCGCGCACGTCCGTGAAATATTCGATGAAATCGGGCCGCTTCATCTCTATCATGCCGAAAGCCTCTCGTCCGCCACGGTGAAGTAGACACGTGCCTCGCTCAGGAGGAACTCCTGGGAGTCCCCCGTGCTGATGGGCTTGATGCCGAAGAACTGGCCGCTCCCCCTGATACGCGCCCGGCGGATGGAGGGCGGGGAACCGGATAGCCCCAGCAACACATCCGTTCCCAGGACAAAAGAACCCAATTCGGATTGTCCGTATGACATCCTGAAACTGACGGTCTGTGTGTTCACGCCGTCAATGTAGATCTCGACGGGTATGTGCCAGCCCCCAATCTCCTCGAATTTTATATCCAGGAAATCGAAATTCTTCCGCTTGTTCGCCAAAGACGGATCGATGTCGCTGAAGTCCCTGTTTGCGGTCTGGAAAAATGACGTATAGGCCCCGTTCAGGCCGTGGGTCCGGGATGACTGATCCAGGCGGTATACATGACCGTCGTTGTCGCCGATCATTGGCCGCTTCACGCCGCCCGAGTCCCGGTACATCCACATGGACTTGACCACGTCCCTGTTGCTGATGTGGAACCTGGGGATTTGACCGTTCATATCGATAACGATGCGCGCATCCGGCACGGTGGCGTTCCCGGTTGGCACACAGACATGAACCTGCTTCCGGTTGGGGTAATACTTGACGGTGGAATTCCCTATGCGCGCAAAATTCACGTTGTCCCGAATCCATTTATTCATGTCTTCAGGGGCGGACAAATCCGAGTTCTTCACGTCCCCGAAACTCTCCACGGCGCCAAGTAAGTGTATGCCCCCCTCCGGGCTTAGGAACACGATGTCGTCGTCTATCAAGTCAGCGCAATCCGTACCGGCGACCCCAAGCGCGTCCGTCAACTTCTCCACGATCCAGTTCGATGTGGTGGCGCTGGAATCGTCCAGCCATCCTATGAAGCGCTGCTTGAACAGGAACAACCGGCCTTTGTAGCTTACGGCATCCCGCATGGCGCCGCCTGTCCCGGGCCATACGGAAATGCTTCCAGCGTCTCCGGTCGTGGTGTGGAATATCTCGTGGTTGTCCGGGTCGCTCCAGTATATGCGGTCGTTCAGCCAGGCCCACATGCGGCCGCGGTGCGACACAAGTTTCTGTGGCTGGGTGGCGCCCGTCCAGTCGGCCGCCGCTGCCGATATATCACCTGTCGAAGATGCGTCGCCCGTGATAACAAGGACAGGATTCACGCCGTTTGCCACGAACAGCTTTTTTGATCGTCCCTGCGATTCGTTGCCGCCCTCGGAAAAGAACGTGCGCGCCGATGTGTCCCGGCCCGTGTCCAGGAGGGTGGGGAAGAGGCCCGTCCCCGCATCCATCTTCACATCACCTGAAGAAAAAGCGCAGACCAGACGCTGTGTCGTCGTGCCTACGGCGTAGTCGATCCCGCCCAGCACATCGATGGAGTTCCCAACGTCCTGGCTCGTGTAGAGCGAGGCGCCCCCTTCCCCCCTGACGATTCCCTCGCTCATGTCTATATTCTGCGTGTCGATCAGGGCGTCGCTTGGAATGGTGCTCTGGTTGCGCTTGCCATTTTGGCCGCGCACCCCAAACCTCATCACCGCAACAATTCCGTCGTAAGACACCGGCTACCCCGTGATGATGAACCCGCCCGAAGTTCTGACTGGCCTGTTGAACCGATCCAGGTCTCCCTGGCGCGGGATGATCTTGCCCAAGCTCCGCTGTGCGGACTTCTTCACGCGGCGGTTGGCCGCGATCATGCGCGAAAGGGCATTGGCCGCCAAGCGCTCCGCCTGCGCGGCCTTGTCGGACTCTTTTTTCAGGATCGCAATGAAATGGGCGATATAGAAGACAAAAAAACCGTAATGCGCTTCCGGGACAGGCAGCGTCGCGTCGATTGTGTTGGCCGGACTGCCCGGATCGTAGAGATATGGAAGCTCCAGCCGGATCATATCCTTGTCGGCGTAGCGGTTGAAGCGCAGGGTGTCCCGATCCGAGAAGGCGGCCCGCGAGGGCATCCCAGCCTCCACGTCCACTAGGGGCCAATCCCGGTCCATGGCCTCCTCCGTCCCCACCGTGATCTCGCGCTGGCGGTCGCGCTGCGCCCGGATGGGTGCGTAGAAGCGCAGGAAGTCCGAGGGGAGATCGTATTCCAGCTTGAATACTTTTCCGCTGTCGCTGGAGGTAGTCGTGCCCGTAAAGACACTGTCAAGAGAGGCGTAGTGTCCGCCTGCGTCGTGGGTGGCGATGCGGTAGATGTCAGATTCGTCATCGGCCTTGAAGAACCAGCCCTCCACACTGGAGTCGATGCTGGCCACCGGCTCCGATCCGAAGTCGATGGACTGGCTTCCGTTGTCGGCAGCGAAGGTGACGGGAATCTTTGGCTGGAGGGTGATGGTGCCCGGCGGGGACTTCTGGAGCCAGAGCCACTCCTCGTCGATGTCAGACCCGAAGACGGTGCCGCCGTCCACGAGGGTCTGGAGAGCCTCCTTGAGGAGCGAGGTGGCCTGATCCTCGTACTCCGAGGTCCCGTCCGTCTTCTCGTTCACGAAGTCGAGAGCGTGATCGACGATGTCGGCGTTATCAAGTAGCTGGTCTAGGGCCATTGTCCATCATCCCATGTGCGGTCCGAGAACCGCCCACACTGCCGTGAGCCATGTGAATATGGGTGCGCCTGCCGAACCATATTGAATCTCTGGCACGAGAACCTTCTTCTCTTTCCCGTCCGCGGTCCGGATCGCCCCGGTGTCCATGAAGCGCCCCGTGGCGCCCTCGATGAGGGCCGTCCCGCGCCACGGGAATGACCATGCGGCGGTGGCCAGAAGCGCCCCAGCCACCCCGAGGTAGGCTGCGCCCGCCTCGCTCCCGGAACGCCATGCGGGCTCCAATGTCCACCCTATGAAAATGACCGAAGCCGCAAGCCCGAGTAGCCCATGCTCGCACAGTATGTGGACGTATTCGTTGTGCGGCGACAGCCAGGAACGCTCCCCATACTTGCGCAGATGCTTCTCGGCGATGTCCTGCCATCCGAACGGACCCGTCCCGATGAGCCAGAACATCGCAGATTCCCACGCCCGGAACGGGTTTCCCAGGCACAGGCGCACGGAGTCCCACCAGACCTGGAAGCGCCATGAGGACAGATTCCCAGCCCAGGACCAGTCCCGCACCTTGCGGTAGCTGGCCAGTGCCGCGCAGAGGAACACGCCCAGCCACACCCAATCCGCGTAGGGTCCGCCCGCCAGCGCCCACGCCAATCCTCCTGCGGCCATATTCAGCGCCCCGCCGCGGCTTCCAGAGCCCCATAGGATGAAGGCACCAATCGCCGCCGTGGCCGTCCATGCGGGATGCCACATCGCCCCAAGCCCCAGGGAGGCGAAAACGCAGATAGATCCCCATGCGCCCGCATGAACGGGATTCATCATCCGCCCGTGGCAGTTGAAACCGCCCGGCGTGGGCTCATCCCGGTCGGGCCACATCTCCCAGCAGGGATATTCCCAACCGAGGATGCGGAGGGCGTAGCGCGGCCCGCGCCACTTGACCATGGCGATCCAGAAGGCGACGGAAGACCCGCAAATGAGGACGAAAAGCAGGAGCCAGGGCAGCATCCAGGCCTCCATGCGGGGCATGGCGGCCACATAGAAGCCGCCGAATAGGAACACCTTGATGAACCAGTCGTTCAAAGCGCCTGACTTGGCCTCAACCCAGGGAAGCCAATAGGCGGCGCACAGTGAGAGGTACAGGAGGGTGAAGGGCCAGGACGGCGAGGCGAGGACGAAGGCTGCCCCGGCGGCCCACTGGATGTGGGTCCACCGACGCCAGTTGGGCGTCACGTCCCGCGCGCGGTCGCACACGGTCGATAGCCAGAGTATCCAACCGATCAGCACGAGGAGGGCTGTACCGTGCAACATAGACGCCCCCCCCTATTCGGTTTTCCTCGCCAGCCTATAGAGGTAGGGGCTTCCGCGCTTGCCCTCGCCCGTCCGCTCGATCTGATCTCCCAGGTCGGACAACAGCTTCCGGACCCGCTCCGGATGGAGGCCCAGGACGCTGGATATGGACTCGATGTCCATCTCGCGTTCCTCGCCCAGGGTGCCCAGCAGGGCCGCCTTCTCCGCCCCGGTGTCGGAGGGCCTGAAAGTTTCCTTGGGCGGCAGTCGCCGCACGGGGGCCACATCGGCCTTGGGCGCCGTGGCCGCCCCGTCCACGGCCAGGCCGTGCATGGCCAGGACCTCCGGATTGGCCGTCTCAACGAGGTGGCGGATGAGGCCCTTCTCCCCGCCGGGGAACTGATCCATGTCGTACTCGTTCCCGCCCTGGTCGTAGAAGACCCCCTCGCGCAGGAACACGGGAGGCGACCCCTTGACCGTGATGGTCATGGTGGGGATGGTCTTCTCCGGCATCATGGTCATGGTGCCGTGATCGACCTTGTATTTCGTCGGCCTGAGAAGCTCGTCTTCAGTCAGCTGCTTCGGACTCATGCAATCTCCCCGATTGTCCCGGGCGGTCTAGTAGCCCACGTAGGCCACATCCAGGGTGATGGCCACCATGATGTCGCCCGACGTTAGCTCGATGAGGGTGGGCATCTGGTAGCTCGTGTTGATGGCGTTTCCCGCGCCCGAGTCCTGGGTGATGATCAGCGCCACGCCAGTGTACTGGCGTGCGGCCCCAAGCATCCGGACGGCGTCCAGGGTCGTGACTAACCCCGCGTCCATGGTCGTCGCTCCCGACAGGAGCCTGGGGACGTAGAGGAGGATATCCTCATTGTCCTTGTGGTAGCGGTACTGATATCCCGCAGCCCCGTCGTTCAGGAACTCGAACGATTCAATGGCCGTGGGGCATCCAAGGGCGGCCTTGTCCACCGGGATGCGGTGGTCGGTGCCGTAGATGTCCCCGCTCGCCACGGAGAGGGTAGCGGTATTCCGGTAGCGCCCGCCCCCGGCCGCCCGCTTGCCCAGGAGGCTGAGGTTGCTGATGGTCACGTCGCCGGTCTGGATTGCCATTTATCTGCCTCCAGCATCCGGTGGCCGGGAGGGGACAATGAAGACGGAATCAGTCCCTTTTGCGGCAGAGAGGAGCCGATCCGCGATCAGGGCTCCCCTCCCGGCCGGATGCCTAACTCGACTTGTTCATCCGCCCCGGAAACACCGCCCCGGCGTCCTCGTCATTCGGCTCGACCACGACGTAGCACGCGAACCTGTCGCTCGCTTGGGCTCCGCTGTAGGTCTGGAAGACGATCTCCTGCCCGGGATCGATGTCCTGGCTCATGCCGCCCATGTCCTTGTACGTCAGCATCCCGCGCACCTTGTCCACGCTGGCGATGGTGATGAGATCCAGCGTTGCGACTCCGCTCGCGGAGAGCGCCTGATCGATGGTCTGAGTTCGCAGGACCGCGATCTGTGCGTCGTTTCCTGTGTCTCCCGTAATTACCGCCACGATCACGCTCTTCAGCTTGTCCCCGGCGGCGGAGAAATACTTGAGCACATCCCCGGTCGTGCTGCCCCGGTAGTCGCCAAGGAGATCCCCGGTCGCCGTATTCCTTGCGCTGGCCGTCGCCTCCCGGACCGCCTTGAATCTCAGCCGATCCGAAGTTTTGCTTGCCATGGTATCCTCCTTATCCAGTCCGCAGCGCTAGGACGACTGGTTCATGCGCTGGGGGTAAGGAAGGTTGGCGTCGGCCTCGCTCTTGGGCTCCACAATCACCCAGCAACTGAGGTGATAGTTCTCACCTCCGCCCACCTGGCCGCTCTTGGCGCGGAAGACGAATTGCTCCCCTGGCTCCATGTCCCCCGAGGCAGGGCTCAAGTCCTTGTAAAAGCCCTGGCCCGCAACGTGCGTGGTGGGGATCAGGATGCTGTCGATGGTCGTGCCGCCGGTGAGCGCCTGATCGATCGTGTTCGCCCGGATGAGCTGAACATCAAGCGTCGCCGTGGCATCCGCCGTGACCACATACACGATGGCCCGGTGGATGCGCTCTTTCTCGATGGCCGTGTACTTGACGAAATCGTTGCTGGCACCAACCAGCAGATCCCCGGAGGTCGTCTCCCTAGTGGACTGTGTGGCTCCGCGAACCGCCTGGAACCGTAGCCGCGTTCTGACATCACCCGCCATGGTGGCCTCCTCCTAGAGCGAGCCGACGTGGAGGCTTCGGGCCTGACCCGCGTTTCCACTGTCGCTGTAGGGCTGCGCCCACTGGAGGACGCCGTACCAGGCCACCAGTTTCCGGCGGCCGTAGTCCTGCGCCAGCCCGATGCGCAGCTCGGGCGTCACGGCCTCGATGAGCACGCCCACGTCCTCGGAGAAGACCACGCCCTCGCCGAGCACGGAGCCTGTTCCGACCGTGCCGAAGGCGTTGGAGTGGTTGGTCTCCTGGAAGCGGATCTGCTCGACCTTGCCGACCTCGGAGTTGGCCTTCATCTCGGGTGTGGTGTACTTGTGCCACTCCTCGAAGAGAGGGTCGTCCTTGATGCCGCGGAGGCCCTTCGTTCGGAAGACAGCCTTGTACTCCCCGCTGGCGTCCGGATCCAGGAACTGGATATCCATCAGACGGTCACGGATGAGCGCCGCGTGGGTCACGTTCATGTTCTGGCTGGACGTGGCCCCGAAGGCCCCGTTCGTGGTTATGTTGTTGCTGGAGAGTCCGGTGACGGCGTACTTGATTTGGCCGGACTTGAGGGCCGTGGCTCCGCGCGTATCCAGGACGAGGCGCATCTGCTTCAGCAGTTCGCGCTGCACCTGGTTCTGGACGTTGAAGTCCGTCAGGTCCTCGGAGAGGCTGGTGTAGGGAATCGCCCGCCCGAACTCGGCCACCGTGATGCGCTGATGGCTGATGGCGAACGTGTCCTCGGGAATGGGGACGTTCTCGGTGAGCTGCGCGGTGGTGGGCTCGGTGATGGCGTGGATTCTGGTGATGGTCACGGACTCGCCGCGCCCCTTGCCGAAGTTTGGCTCGGGGTTGAAGTGCTCCATGACCACCGACTGCGCCACGCTCGTCTCGCGCATCTTGGAACTCAGCGCGTGGTTCTTGTACACGCTGTCGGTGACATCGAAGGTCCAGGTGAACTCGGCCATTTTGTCCTCGCTCGCTTGCGCGGCGTAGAGGGCTATCTCGCCCCGGCCAGAACCGGGTTCTTCTGGTTCTGCCGACGCTTGATGGCCTCCGTGAGGCTCCTGCTGACGCCCTCGTCCGCCGGTTCCGTTACGGCAGCCGGACCCCCCGAGGGGCCGGGTTCCTCGACGTGCTGATCGGCGGGATTGGCGGCTGGCTGACCATTGCCCTTGATGGACAGGATCATTTTCCGAACCGCGTCCGCCGTTCGCTCATACGCTTGCTGATCCGTGAGGCCCTCCTTGATGTAGGAACCTGCGTTCTTCATCAGGAGGCCGTCGAACACTTCCCGGTAGGGCAGGATTTCATGATTGTCGCCCCAGAATTTCGCCTGGAACTCCCGGGTCCGGACATCGGCTTGGTACTCCTCGGTGAGCTCCTTGCGCATCTGATCTTTCCACTCGGCGAAGACCTTGTCGGGCTCTGTCAACAGCCGGGTGGCCAACTGCTCGCGGATTTCCTCCTCGCTCGGCGTGGCGGGCTTGGGGGGCTGAGGCATGGACGCCCTGATGGCGTCGAGTTCGTCCTTGACGGTTTTGAAGCCGCGGTCGAACGCCTCCTGCCTGCGATGCCACGCCTCGGCCGCTTCCTTGGGAAGCTGGAACTCCTGGCCCTCGTACTTGATGGTGACGAGTTCGGGCCTGGGTTCCGCCGGAGGCTCGGGCTTGGGTTCCGGGGCGGGTTGAGCCGCCTTCGGGGGTTCGGACGCCGGGGGTCGTGGAGCCGGGGCCGCGCTTTGAGGCTTGGCGGGCGGGGCTGTGGCCGCCGCCGGAAGGGTGTCCCCCTCACGGACGGGTTCGGGTAGGCTCGCGTCGGGTCTCGGTTCGTCCGGCATACATTTCTCCAACAAAAAAGCCCGCCGGACCGTTGAAGGTCGGCGGGCTGTGCCCTGGGAAGCCTCTCGCCCCGCTGAAGGGGCGCGCTATTCAGTTTTGCCTACGAGCGGATGGGCCTCCCGTTTTCCGAATGGGCCTGTTGAGGGCCAAACATATATTCCCATGGGGAAATTAGCGCCGTTCGGGTTGAATTGTCAAGTAGAATTTTTTTACGTGTCTCGCCTGAAACCACGATCTGAGAGGGGAACGGGCTTGTAGCGATCCCTGACATGACGATCCACTCCGACCAATTTCCCATGGTTGTACCGCAGAACGACCTCGCCGGTGAAGTCTACGGTGATGGGCAGTAGTAACATGGGGGGCGGGACCTCGATGTCACCCGTTCCGTCAGTTTCAGAAATGTTTTCCGTCAGATATAGGGTTTTCTGTACGTTTCGGGCCATCAGGCTGGCCGCCTCGCCAGGATTTCCACATGGGAACTCATGCGATGCGCCCGCAGGAAGTCCTGGAAGGCGTCGAGGGTTTCCTGCGGGGCGGAGGACAATCTACGGGCGAAGCGCGAGACGGAGGCGTCCGGCCGGGTGGCCATCGCGTTGCGGACAATATCGGCGTCCAAACGGCCCGGCGTGGATATGTCCAGCAGTTCCAGGCCTGTCCGCGCCATCAAGTCGCGCAGGCCCTGCATAGACAACAGATTCAGGTGAAGCGGCGGGCAGACGGACGGGTGCCTCTCCCACAGTTCGCCGATGTCCCAACCATCGCAGGTCAGCGTGGTCAGCATGAGCAGCCCGCCCGGAACCAGTAGCGCCCGCGCCGATTCGAGGAACGCTTTCGGACTGAAGACGTGTTCCAGGACCTCAAAGGCCGCGGCGAAGTCCGCTTCCTGGCGCAGTGGGCCTTCCTCCAGGGCGTAGGGGGCCACGGCGAATCCCAGGATGCGGGCGGCGTCCGCTGTCGCACTGGAGGGCTCGATGCCGAAATGGCCGTTGAACCACCGAAGCCCTTCCACCGCCGCCAGCAGGTGGCCGGGGCCGCAGCCGATGTCGCAAAAGGTTCCGCGCACCCCGTGGCGCATAGACGCCTGGACGATGCGGTGTGCCCGAGGCAGGACGATATCCCGGAGGCGGGCCTCCGCGCTGGCGCCGTAAAAGTCCCCGAAGGCGTCGAGCCGCCCGTAGAACTGGGCGAGGGCGTCGGCTGTGGGTCTCGAATCGGCGTACAGGCTGCCGCACTGTCCGCATTCGGCGTATGAGTATTCGTCGCGGAAGAAGGCGACCGGGGACGTTCCCGCCCAGCCGCAGGCGGGGCATGGGACTGGCACCGGGGGCATTCCCATGTCCACGGCGGCTTGCCGTGCGGCCGAGAGTAGCGAGGCGTAGGCTTCGGGTGGGCGGATATCCGCCTCCCTCATCCACGCCCTCCCGTGATACGGGCGCCCGCGGACTGCCCCGCCCGGGTGTCGGCCTGCATCTGGATCAGGATGGTTTCCACTTCGGATATCCGGATAGCTGTCTCTAACACCTTGTCTTTGTTTGAGTTGTCGGCATACGCCTTGAGAGCGACGAGCAGTTCGGCGCGCCGGAGGTCTAGGTAGGGACGGAGAAACGGCATGGCCTGGGCGGCCCGGAGGCCCTGGGCCACCTTGTCGCGCAGACGATCCAGGTCGCGGTTCGGATCGACGGGTCGCCGGGGCACGAAATGTATGCCCTCCAGACGGGCGATACACAATATATAGCAAATTTACGTCCGCATTGCAAGCGCGTTACACGATGATCCGCCGCCCCGGCAAGGACGCACGGAGGGGGACGATGAGGCTGGGGCCTGTCCCCAGGCGCCTCCGGTCGGCCAGCGCGTCCGGGAAGGGGAAGGTAGAGCGGTCGTCCGGATCCCCCGGCATCCGGCCCTCCAGTTGCTGCTGGTAGCCGACGTATTCCACCAGGGCGGCGGCGAAGCCGCGGAGCTTGCGGAAAATGAAGATGTCGCGCTCACGTGCGGTGGCGCGGTTCCCGTCGCTCGCGTTCCAGGAGGCCCATTGATTCAAGTCGGCCATCTTCCCGCGGTAGAGGTCGTCGATCACGGCACCAATATCGGACCGCGCGATTCGGCCCGCTCCCGCAGCTTCAGCGTGTCGGCGTGCAGCGACTTGAGGACCTCCACGCACATGTTGACGCCGTCGTTCAGGTATTCGTCTCGGCGCATGGGATCCATCTTCTCGAAGTCCTGCTCGCTATAGGCCAGCCACCGCCGCATGGTGCGCAGCTTCTGCTCGCTCTCGTAGCTCACTGCATTCCTCGCAGGGCGGGTTCCCGGAACATCTTGGCCGTGTCACTCCTGAGGCACAGGCGCAGGGTGGCCAGTGGCACCACGTCATCAGGCTGAATGTTGCCGAGATTGACTTCGTTACCGAAGCGCCGGATCATCTCGACTTGCTGACGCTTCTGTGGGGCCTCGAAGATGAACCGCTCCGGGCCGATCTCACGGGCCAGGAGATCGATGATGTCCGCCTTCACGATTCCGTCCCCGTTGTAGATGCCGCATGTTCCGCTCTCGCGTCCCTCCAGGACGATCTTGTCGGCCCCGGCATCCAGGTCGGACATGGCCTCGACGAGCCACACTTCGGCGGATTCGTAGCCCGTGTAGCAGGAATCCTTCCGGCCCACCTCGGCGAAGACAGCGAAGCCCCGCCGCTTGGCTTCGCGTATCAGGCTGGGCTTCTCACCGGCCAGATCGAATGTTCCGTTTGAGACCTCAATGTGCGTGAAGCCATAGTCTCCGCATGCGTCCAGGAACCGTTCGTACACGCCCTCCACGGCGGCGATCTCCATGAGGGTGCCGCCCGGCATGACGCCGATATCCTTGGCCCTGTAGGCACCGATCTTGTCTCGCAAAGTGCCTTCGGGGACGATGGCCGATGTACCCCATCCAAGCTTCACGGCGTCGACGTATCCGGGCCGGTTATCGGCCAGTAGAATGGCGTCGCGCAGATGGAGTCCCCGGTCGATCGCCACGGTGATGCCTGCGGAACGGGGCTTGTCGGGAAGGACGGGAAGCGCTAGAAAGCCAAAGGCCCGTCTGGACAGCATCTATTTCCCCTTCTTGGGCGGGCGCTTCTTGGTCCCCTTGCCGCTTTTCTTCATGCCCCCGAAGTACATCTCTGGCTTGTTCTTTGGCATCACTGTGCCCTCCTGGTTTGTGACATACCCTCGAATTCATTCATGCCACCTCCACCCTCCAGGCCGGGCGGGATATTGCCTGGGGCGGCGTTTGCGGACGACGGAAGCTCGCCCGGAATGGCGGGCAGATTCCCTTTCACCTCCGGCATTTTGAAGGCCTGCCCAGTGGACGGAGCGCCCTGCTGGGCCTGGACATAGGCCTTGAGAAGGGCCGTCTGGGCCTGTGCTTCCTGCTCATCCACCACGCCCAGCGACTCTGGGTCCAGGTCAATGGAGCGCACGAGGCGGTCCACCACCTTGGCGAGGCTATACTTCTTGGCGAATATCATGCCGAGCGCCGGGTTGGAGGCCATGACCTCCAGGAGGGCAAGGATCTTCTGGAACTCCCGCGTCCGGTTCACCACGGACGAGAGGCCCGTCACGCGGAACTTGATTCGGTTCCCGAAAATGGCGAAGCGTTCCTCCGGGCTCAGGCTCAATAGCATGATGGCTTTCTTGGTTCCGAGCGCCGCCACCACCTCATCCGTGTCCATTTCATTCAGGTGCTGCATGACGAGATGGAAAGCCCGCTCCAGGATGGGCTCGATGAAGCTGTCTTCCATGTCTCGGGTGATTCCGTCGAATAAGTTGCCCATGGCTTGGCTGGAAAGTGAAATTTCCGTGGCCTTGACTTGGCGAGCTGGTAGCTGCCCCAGTCCGATCTTGTTCACCATCGAAGCATCGGAGAAGCTCGACATCAGCAGATTCATCACGGCGATGGACTCGCCGATGTTGGAGCCAGTGTCCACGCGCTTGTACACGTCCACGTCGGCGGGCACGCCGGGCCGGAGAACAAGCGTCTCCTGTGGCGGGATGCCATCGCTGATCTGATCTTCGTCCAGGAGCATCTCGGGCCGGACCTGGCTGATGCCCCACACGCCCTTGATGCCCGCGTCCAGCATGAGGTTGAACAGTTCGTCGATGGCATTGTTGAGGGACTGGACGTAGTCCCCTAGGGCGTCGTGCCAGACGGAGTGCGGGGTTCGGATGAGGGGCGCCGCTACCATGGGGCGCAAGCCGCTCCAGTTCGGGTTGCGCGACGTGGCGCGCACCATGTAGCGGTTGTCCACCACGGTGGTGACGGTGTTGCGGGCCTTCTCCTTCGATCCTGGGATGGTGATAATCCGGCCATCGTCGTCCACCAGGATGGCCCAGCACTCGGACACGCGGACCTTCTTTCGCTTTTGGGCGCGGCCCCGGTGGGGACGCTTGCCACGGGCGTCCTCGGCCCCGCGCTTTCGGTCCTTCTCCTCGCTCATCCCCGCCACAATCTGATCCACCACGGCCTGATCGTAGACGCCGATCTCAGCCATCTCGCGAACCTGCCAGATGTCGCGCGTGACCTCGTGTATCTCGTACAGTCCCAGGCCGTCCGGGTCAGGGATGTAGTCTTCGGTTGGGATAAGGCTCACGGCCAGCCGCCACACGCGCTCCTCGCTGGACTTGAATCGGAAGCGGGGCTGGATGCCGACAGGGACGCCCGAGTCGTCGCGCACCATCTCGGCCCCGGCAACCTCGGCAATGAACCGCCTCTTGGGCACAAAGCGACCAAACACCTTGGCGATCATCAGGGATTCCAAGCTACCCTGCTTCACAGCGTCCGAAATCATGGTGGGGAAGTTGATCTCATTGGAAAGGAGATGGGCGTTCAGGAGCTTGCGCAGATCGTTTCCCGTTATGCCGGGCAGGGCGTCGCCGCGAACTTCGATGTCGTACCAGGAGCCGCCGAGGTCAACGAGCGACTTTTTGAAGATGGCCGATATCTGCTCGAAGGCCACTCGCATCTTGGGCAGATGTTCCCGGCTCTGCCCGCGCGACTTGTGGCTCCAGTCCTTTTCCCCGCGGAACTCGCGGTAGTTGTCCTTGTTGCGCTCCAGGCGATCGGTGCGGGCCGCATCCTCGCCGCCCTCGTCGATATAGCGCTGGACGATCTTGAGCGCAGAGAGGTTCGCCTCTGAGTTCTTCGCGGGGACGACGCCCGGCCGATCAGACGGGTTTCGGGACAACTGTCATCTCCTTCGCGAAATAGGTCTTCTGCCTCATCTGGAACTTCCCCGGCCGGATGATGCACCAGGAACACACGCCCGTGTTTCCATGCCCCATACCAACGGGTCCGCCGCAGTGGATACATTCGGTGAACACCGGATATGGCTCAAACTTTCTCTCGCCATTCATGCCCGCACCATCCCCGCCGAGATCTTCTCGCGTGGCGTCCCCTTGGAGTAGGAGGCGGAGCGGACGCGGAGATCCTTTCTCACGATGCCGCGCTCGCCCATGAGGACGGCCATTAAGTAGCTGTAAGCGTCGCCCTGGTGGCTCGCGAAATCCTTTTTTGGAACTTCCGACACGCGGCCCTGGCCCACTTGCTGGTAATGCCAAGCCCCGCGCAACGCCTTGATTAGAATGCCGCAGTTGGCCTTGTCGATCTGAACGAGCGGCTTGCCCATGTGAATCGCGGCCAGTGAGTTGTGGACCGCCTCGCGGCGCGGATCCCATTTCTGCGGCCCCGACCGCCAGTAGCCGCCAAGTTTGTCGATGATTTCCCTGACCGGAGTGGCCATGATGTCCGTGTCGCTCCCCACGTTTCCCTGCGGATCGCCGATGTGCCAGAGCGTCGCCGAAGGGACGTGGGTGGACATGTATGGTTTAAGTATGTAGTCAATGAACTGGCGCACGCCCATGTTCTCGCCCGTGAAGGCGAACAGGAAATGGAAGTGCCCCGTGGTCGTCTGCTGCATTCCGATGGCGGTCGGATTGAACCCGAAATCCCATCCCAGATACATCTCCTTGGCGAACTTGTTGAACGTCAGCGGAACCTTGGAGACGTGCAGATCCTCGCTGAAGTTTGAGGCGACTGGCTTGCCCTTCTGGATGAACCCTGGCAGTCCCTGTACCAGCCTCCGGTGCAGATCCGGCCTGGCCTTTAACGCCTTGTCGATGTGCTCCCTGTACCACTGGGGCAGATGCTTGTTCTCGCCCACGGGGATGTGAAGATAGACGCGGTTGTCGGGGTCCTCGTTGTCCGCCACGAACCGCCGCCACGTCCAGTGATCCTCGTCCGGTGGGTTCATGGTGATCTGGGCGCGAGGCGCATCCACCTCGTAGTTGAGCGAGGAGAGCATGACGATCCAGGCGACCTCCTGGATGCCGCCGCCGATGTCGTCCTCGGCCGCCGGGGCGGGCTCCTCGAACCACCCCCCGCCAAGCTCCATGGACTGGAAGCGCGAGATGTCCTTCAACTGATCCATCCCAAACAGGTAGGCCATGACGGGCCACACCACGCGCCCGTCTGCGTCCAGTTGCCCCGTGCGTAGCCACATGACCTCGGTGTTGGATCGCTTGGTCAGGCGCACCCATGGACTGGCCCGGAGGGACTGGATAATGCTGTTCGCCGCCTCGGCGGTGACGCGCCCGTCCGCGGCGTGCTGGCCGATCTGGAGGCACATGGCCTGCTTGCACTGCTGCTCCCACTTGTAGGCCCCGGGCACGGTCGTCCGGTGCAGGTTCGTGGCCGTATCACGGCAGACGACCCAGGGGATGGGCCATTTGCTGGGATCCTGCCGCAGGGCGTGGGATATCATGGCCGAATATCCGGAAAAGCTATTATGCGTAACGATGAAATCATTGATCACAAATAAGCCGGATGGATTGTCGATTTCAATGCAAACCGACTCGCCATTCCCCTCATATTCACAAGCAGTGATAAACCGCCTCGGAATCCACATTTTTTTGTCGGTAATGTATCGTGCCTTCCTGGACGTTCTGAATGGGCACATTCCGTTCGGAAGGCTGATCGTCAAACGATACCCGACCTTGACTTTCTTTTGCCGCCTAGCCACACCACCAAGCGATCGAACTAAAAATTCCATTCCTTGAATCAGTTGGATGGAAGTAGAAGCAAACAGGGCACTGTTGGCGTGTTTGCTAACCCATCCATCCGTGTCCATCAGGCCCTGCAAAAGGGCCAACCTTGATTCGGCGTCGTTCCACAAATATTCATTCGGAATAAATTTGCTATGGGAATTTGTGCCAGCCAAGCTTTGGGACTCCAATTCTACATAAATTGGATTCCTTCCCTTGGGTATTTTGCGGGAAAGAGAATATCCATACTTGGCTGATTTCATCCTCGTTAAGTGCATATCCAAAGGCAAAAGCAACCGGATATTTTCCAGGACCTCTTCGTCATCGTTGGTAAAGTAGACCTCTTTCTGCGAAATACACCCATCCCCCAGCAATGTTCCAAGAATATATGGATGAATTTTTGTTTCTCTCTTCTTGAACTGCATCGATTGGGATAACGGCAGTGACCATCTGCCCCCACTGGCCCATCGGCCGTCGGTCAGGGCTTCCCTGAGTTCGCTAGCGCGAACAATTTTGTATGGAGTTTTTCTCGCCAACGCCCTGCGGGTCGCTTTGTTTTTCAACATACCTACAGCGCTGAATATGCCCCTTGATCGTTCTCGCGTATCCGCCTCGACCCCGCCATGCCGATCCCATATAGTCTCTACCGCCCACAAATGGTCGTCTGTGCTGACCGCAGAAGTGCCATCGGAAAAATGAAACCGCCACAAATCCTGTACGGGTTGTGGAAAAACGGCCAACACGTACGTTTCTGTGCCGTCTTGCGCCATGATTCTATCGCCAACTGAGATGTCGCCGATTTTTTCCCATCCGGATGGCGTAAGGATAGGCGTATCCAACGGGAGTGCCTTCCCTTCCCTTCTCGAACCCCCTATGCACACCTCCCGCGCCGGGCATATGATGAAGCGCTCCTGCGTCGGCCCGAGCGGGATGCTGGCGTTGATCTGGACGGGTGTCTGTTCAACCGCAGCGACCACTACATCCCCCCGAACGTCCCGAACGAGATGAGCGCCGTCCACGGAAAGCGGTTCTGGATTTGGACCAGCCCGGTCGATGGCATGTAGGTCACAACGATCCGGCTGGGCGTGGCGTCAACGGTGCTCCAGAAGTTCCCGTCGCCGTAGTGCATGACCATTGCACCTTGGCCGTTGCCCTGCATGAACACGGCTTGGTGCCCCTGGGTCCACTCATGGACAAGGAACAGTCCGCCCACCGGGGATGCCACGGTGATCGCCTGGTTTGACCCCAGCGCGACCTTATACATCCCGAACTGAGGGCCGTTGAATCGGTTCACCTTGGCCAAGGTCAGATTCTGCCCGCTCATGGCGCCTCCGTCCGCCGTGGCCGAGCCGCGAAGGGCCGCGTTGTTTGCTATGATGATATCGCCCGCCGAGCCCTGGACGCCGGGGCATCCTGCGCCGCCTTCCCATGTATGGCGGCACGAGAAGAGCATCCGCCCCCTCATGAAGAAAGCGGGAAGCTCGGTGTTGTTCTGCCGGAAGGCGATGTCCGCATTGTCATTTGGCGCGTTGAAGGTGATCCCCGATGGGCCGAGTGTTGCCACGTCCGTCGTCCCTCCCGTTGCCGGGTTCGCAACCCGGATGACGAGGGGCGCGTCGCAAGAGAGGACCGTGCCCGTGAAGGAGCAGACGGGCGACTGGCCTGAGACGCGGGGAGAGGCCAAGAAGAGCAAGGCGACCGCCGCCGCCGGGACTAGCGCTAGGGAGAACCATGACGGGAACTTTTTCACTTGGAAATCTCCTGTCTTAACGCCTTACGCCGAGCGATGAGATCCGCTACCACGGGCGGGACCGTGACCGCCATGATGTCGATCACGTCTTCAATGGCCCGGATGAGATTCAGGTCGGTTCTATGCAACTCCGACATTTTCTCCCGCAGGACTTCTTCCTGCGTGAGAACGACTGGCTCCAGTGATATGGACTTGGCCAGCGGGTCAATCTTCCATTCGCGCACAGGTCCGGCGGGATATTCGGTGGCAAATGCGCCGGGGAAGCGGGCCGACACGCTGGCAACGTGCGCATCGGCCTCTGCTTTAGTTGCAAATTCCCGGTACTTGGAAATCCGCCCGTCGGAGGTCCAGGCGACAACGGAGATATGCATCTAACCTCACCTAAGAAACGAGGACGTTGACCTTACCGGCATCAATTGTTGCAGATACGGTGGACGTTATTCTGATGCGGTCTAGATCTCCTGAAAGCGTCTTTTCTCCGGAGCCTACGATTGCAGCGCTTGTTGCGCGGCGCGAGGCATGAGTCTCGACCCACTGGTGATCTCCGGTCATCATGCGCAGCAATGTCATGATTCCGTTTGCAACCGTTTGCAGGCCGGAACTAAACACAATGAATCCGGACGTTGAGGTATTCACATCTATGTTGCCCGCGTCCG
>Ga0209518_1000768_pt1 | contig 39658 bp, 55 predicted proteins | sample RifGroB1_FD_183993 | JGI IMG/M metagenome (GOLD analysis project Ga0209518, IMG submission 183993) | Groundwater microbial communities from Rifle, Colorado, USA - Groundwater B1 (SPAdes) (version 2) | ecosystem: Environmental > Aquatic > Deep subsurface > Groundwater | place: Rifle, Colorado...
GGCCCCGAAACCGTGTAGGAAGGTGGGGCAGGGAGGACCCGCGACCGGTGGCCCTCCCCTTGGCTTTTTTGAGAGGTAATATCCTGTTGGCCGCGTCAACACGTCGGGGGACAAGGGGTAGTAAAAGGAAGCAGGCAACAAGCAAGCGCATCACTCGCCGCCTTGTAGCTTTGAAACTATGGAGGTGTGGTCGTCTGCCACCACGATCTTTATGGCCGGCAGATATTGGAAGGCCATAACAATAGAGAGACACACGACGGCAATAATTCCGACAGCCACATTCCTGCCGCGATTGGTCAGGTGCTGCTGTCTCTGCCGGTATCTCTTACGAGCCAACTTTATAGATTGATATGGAGGATGCTGCTGGTTGAGTTCCCATTGCTGATAACCGTTTGTCATCTGTTCTCTCCTTTCGTTGGTATGTTGCTTCTACTTCGCCTTGGCCTGCGATAAAGTACGTGGATCACCTTTCTTGTTATTGATGAGTCTGCCGGCATTGCGGATGATGACGCGATCGCCCGAGGCATGCGCCGCTCTGAGTATCCTGGCCTTCTCTGCTATCGATACGCTCGTTGCCGGCGAGACAAAGCCGAGCAGGATCTGCTTGAGCTCGGCCACCTCATCGCGCAGGGCGGCTATCTCTTGCAACAGTTCCATGACTATTTGATCTCTATGCTCTGCAGCAGGACCATGATTGACTGAACAGCCTCGCGGCCCTCGCGCTCGATGCGCCGGCGATCTTCTTCACTGATATTGCCATCGGTAATCGAGAAGTTAATTTCTCGAATGAGATCGCCAAACTCGACAACCGCGTTCAAGGCCTTGGTCTGCATATCGGTAGTAGATCCTTTACCTGGTTGCGGCAGGGGTATTGCGATACGGCCTAGGGTAAACTCGATCAGGTCCAGGACCTGGTAATCGCCAGTTACCCTGGTCAGAGGAATCAACTGCTTGAGGGGGAATCTGACGCCGCTGGCGTCGGGGCCGTCGGTGTCAGGATCGAGGGTGGCGGATCGATACAGATAGGAAGCGCTCATCCCCATCTGTTCGGCGATCGCCTCGACAGACAGGGTAGGGTGATGGTGGATAGTGTCGTACGTGGCCTGCTTAAGCGTCTTCACCAGCTTGTGATAGATTGCCTTCATGATAATTTCGCCTCGTAATTTTCATGGATATTGACGGCTTAGCAGGGAATAATCCTGCTCATCCGCCTTAATTACGACACCGGGGGGTAATCGTAATAAGTTGTTGCGATAAAACCCCGTCCCCTGCTAGGATGTTTTGAGCTGCCAGGCTTAAACGCCCTAATTGCGTTCAGGGGACGGGTATTCTTTTTATTCCCTTCCTTTTGCCGCTCTCCGGGTGCCCTTCAAACCACTTACGATGAGGGCCATTTCATGACAACCGAAGAACTCAACGAATATCTCTTCGCCAAACTTGTTCACGATTTCGCTCATATAGCGCTTGAGCACAGGACAAATAAAATCAATCAATCTGCTGATGACGATTTTCGATATCCTCAATTATCCCGTCAAGATATACAGAAGGGCGTCCAACTCCTCGAATGGTTTCGCGTCGAAGGACAGAAAGCTCTTTCAAACACTCGCGGACTGTTTCATGAAGAGAGTGAATAGCCTCTATCAGCTGTTCTTCATGGTTTGGGGCCTGCTGGTTTTGCGGCGTCATGCTGCCTCCTGGGTGATTTGCTGAACGGCTGGCCAGATCTCGTGCTTAGGCTTGCCGATCAGTGTTGATATAAGGTCTTGGGCGCTGTTTTGGCGGCACCTATTGCGATTCTTTGATTCGTTATTGATGGCGCGGTAGAAAGTCGGCTTTGTGAAGCCATGCTCTTTGGCTACTTCAGGAACGCTTTTACCAGTCGCCAGTGTTATGGCTGCTATGATTTTTATCTTAGTCATGAAGCGACAGTATCACTTTTAATAACACTCGACAACAAATATTTTGACTACTTTTGTCTCTTTTGGGAGAGTAAATGCTATTTTCTGAAAGATTACGCTATCTTATAGATTTAAAAAAAATTAATCCGGCAAATCTTGCATATGGCGTTGGAGTTGACAGGTCGAGGGTGAGTATGTGGATGAAAGGGAAAACTAAAGCCCCTCAAAGGAAAACACTGCAAAAACTAGCAGATTTTTTTGGTTGCAATATCAACTGGCTGGCCGATGGAGAAGGCGACCCTTTCTCCAACCAAACTAAGCCCAACCAGGTCACCATGACCCAGAACATCGGCAAAGTTACGGGCAGCGTCAGCACCATCCACGGCGAGTTCTCCGGCAATATCAATATCGGACACCCAGAGAAAAGGTCAAAGATTGCCGAACTTCACCAGATCCCCGTCCTTGGCCGGGTACCTGCCGGCATCCCCAATACCTTAGCAGAAAACGTCGAGGACTATGTCCAGCTGCCCGGGTCCCCGCCGGACTGTTACGCCCTTCGGGTCTCCGGGGAATCCATGGCGCCCGGCATTGTCCATGGCGACTATGTCCTGTTCGTGATCGATCGCGAGGCGAAACCTGGTGATATCGTGGTGGTCAACGACGAGTTTGGCGACTCGATGGTCAAACGTCTGAAAGAGAAGGGGGAAGAGTATTACCTGGTCAGTGACAATCCTTCATACCCGACTTACCGACCGAACGAAAACTATCGCATCATGGGTGTGGTGGTCGGGTGCTGGCGGCAGGTGAAAATATAAAGAGATGAGTTTAATATATCAGATTGCTGATTTTGAATTGCCCCAGTAAAATTGGGTGTCTCATGGTATTGATAGGTATAAATACTCACCCCCTTATAGGCATTTACACCTATTGCTATTTTAATAAAAACAGATATTGATTACGAGTCTTTAGGGTTATTTCTCATGCATTGTGACGGTAAACGGAAAAACCTACCTGGTAATGAATATGTCCATGGCTCAGTCTATCGGTTCGGCAACCAACGTCTTTCAGACTCCCCGCGATATCACTGTCAACAACCATTTCGGCCCCACAATTCCATTGGAGCCGCTGAGCTGGGTAAAAGCTGTCGCCGAATGCACGATTGAGTCCATGGCGTTTTTTGATGAGACGATGAGACTGATCCACTACAACAACAAATTCGGGACTCTCAATGGCGCCTCCCACCGCGACTTGGCAGATCTCCATTCGTTGTTCACGTTTTACGGGAGATTTTACAGCAACGCCTATTTTTGCCACAATATCGTCAGGCAGGTGTTTCTGTGGGGTCAACCGCGGAGTTTTATTATGCACAACCATTCCGGTTGGGCCTGCCATTGCAGAGCTTATCCGGTAATAGAAAAGATGCAGCTAAGGGGAGTTGTATTGCTGGCAAACAGGAATGAACGGGGACCAGAATTACCAATCGGAGAAAGTGATTGTGAATAATATCCAACCACCACCAGACCAAAATGGAACAACACGAGTGCCAGGATGGGTGTTAGTCGCTTTTAGCGTGATGGCCACGCTGCAAATTGTCACAATACTTATGATGTTTTTTGGCGGCAATTGGCTCTATGGCTATATCAGTAATGTCGATCGACGATTAAACGAAGCGGTGGAAAAGTCACGGTCTGAAATTATTCAACTGTTCAAACGTGAATAGACATTTGATGGGGTGCTCGGATGAGAAGCCTGATTTCCTTTATTGCCGTATTAATGCTGTTTTCAGGATGCGCGATAAATTCTGATATTCTTAAATCTAGAATGGAAGAACAGAAGGTATATGATTGGATGAGAAGGCTTGAGCCTGGCATACACTACTGTTATGGTAAAACCAAAGAAGAGGCTGAAAGCGAAATCAATTCATTGTGGCATATCGAAGTTGCTACTGCAAACACTTCAATAAAACAGGAAATTTCAAGAGATGATGCAATGGAACTATATAAAGCCGCTTTTTTAAAAACGATAGATAAATACCAACAGAGTTTAAATTACGAGCTTGCCAATCATAGCGATAAATGCCGAGAATTTAGAGCTAGAATTAAGGTCAGATTATTGGCGGATTTTTAAAAGGGGATGAAAATGGTCATGCACAAAAACTGTACTAAAATTCTTGTTTATATCTTGGTTGCTGCATTGTCTGTAGCAATATCGTCATGCGTAAGGCATCCTCGATCAAATACGGCATCTGCAGTGAACCATAAGCAGATAAAAAAGCCATCATTCATATTCAAAGATATCAAAGAACACCAACCTAACCAATACTTCAAAGCATCTCTTTATCCAAGCTGCACTAATAACTGCACAGGTTTTACTTTGACCGTGAAGAATAATTCAGACAAAGACATAGAGATAGACTGGAATAAAACTCTTTATATAGCTAATGGTGCTACTTCTGGCGGATTTATGTTTGATGGAATCGTATATTCGAAGAGACACGAACCGAAACCACCTGATATCGTTTTTGCCAATGGCTATTTTTCAAAAAACATTTTGCCGGTAAATTTAGTTGATTATGACTCCGGCAGATACGGCCTTGGCTGGCAACATAAAGAGCTATCTTATGGAGAAACAGGTATTTATCTGACAGTAAATGTTGATGGGAAAACATTTAATGAAAAGATTACAGGCAAAATAGTGGCAGAATAAGCAGACAATGCTCCCAATTACAACTCCATGAAACCTTACCTATTCGTTTTTGAAGCCCAACCAAAGCCAGATAACCCTCAAACAAAAGATATCGGCGGGGCCTGTGCCTCAATTATTGTATTCAGCGAATCAATAAATTGCGCAAGAGAAACATCGGTGAGGTTTATTGACCAATATGGGTGGCAGGCAAAAGAGGAGCAATACGCCCTAGAGCTGCCGCCATCGCAGATTGCTCATCTTGATACAGTATTGTCGTCGGTTTATCGCAAAGCTGAAATGAATGGCATTTCTGCTCAATTTGATGCTTGGCCGAAGAAAGATCGTCCTGGGGTATATTCTTTTGAGACATTGATGATTCCTCGCAAAAAAGAGTGAAAAAGCTGTTTCGAAATTCAACCATCATTTCATAAACCGAAATAATAATATCATGATTATTGATTAAAATGCAATACTCATCATGTCAGTAAGACCCCATCCCAAAAAAAGCGAAGGCTGGTGGGTTATCGACTACTATCCTGCCGGCAGGAAGGGCAAGCGGATCATGTTTACCTTCGAGGGCACGCGCGGCGAGGCGCTGGCCATGGAGCAGGAACTGCGGCGATCGCCAGGCGACATCAGCCAGCTTGTATCTCCCCTGGTCCGCGACCTGGTTGCCCCTTGGCTTGAGCATTACCGATCGGTCGCCAGCACAGGCACCTATAAGGATGCGATCAACTCACTGTCCCACCTCCTGCCTGTTTTCGGCTTGTTCAAGCCGGCGAATATCAGCAGGCAAGTAATCTCCAATTATAAACTCAAGCGGCTACAGGACGTGGCGAATCCCAAGGAAGTCGAAAAGGACAAGGAACCGCGGTTTATCAAAAAACGGACAGTCTCCAAGGAGCTCAGCTATCTTTCCTCGATGCTCAAATGGGCGGCGGAGATGGGGCATTGTCCGGATCTGCCGTTTGTGATCAAGGGTTTTCCCGCCAAACAGACGACACCGGCCGTGGTCACGCCACTTACACCCAGGCAGATCACCAAGATGTACGAGAATACCGATCACGAGTACCGGCTGCTCTATCTGCTATGGGCCGATATGGGACTGAGGAGAAACGAGGGCCTCAACGTCAAGGCGGAGGATGTCGACGAATACCGGGAGACGCTCTCGGTGGTGGGGAAGGGGGCGAAGCAGCGGATTATCCCCTGGCTGTCAAATCGCTTTGCCGACGAACTGAAACGAGTTTTGGATATCCGCCCCAGCGGACACCTGATTATCAATACCGATACCGACGAAAAATTCAGCGAGACGGTAAAATGGCTGAAAAGAGCCGCAACAAAGGCCGGGATAAAGCAGAACGTCCACCCGCACCTCTTGCGTCACAGCTGCCTCAGCAACCTGGCCATGCTTGGCATGTCGCCCCATGCATTACAACAGATAGCCGGCCACAGCAATATCGAGACGACCAATAAAATATATATTCACATCAGGTCGGATTACGTGAAAGACGAGGCGGAAAAAATCAGGAAAATGAGGTAGGGGACACTGTGTTGAAAGTCCTGTGCCCTTTCATAATCCGTTCACTACATCAGTTGTTGTCGAATCGAGAAATATACTATATATACAAGAGGTTGTTTTCTATAGAATAAATTTCCTAATCCTGGTGTCGCGCGTTCGATTCGCGCCGAGGGTACCATAAAATCAATGGGTTGATGGCACTAGCTATTAACTCATTGATTACTACATTTTACTACACTTTGTCAGCCAAAGATTGCGATGTCCCCCCGGCATTTAAAAATTAAATCCTCGTAAACCAACCACGAAAATACTTGTGTCGCGGATTGTTCTTGTAAAAAATATACTGCTCCCCATTCATGCAGTTGAGAAGAATTTCCGTGCTGAGTTTAGGGCTACCAGGCCTTGAATTGATATACCGGTTGATCGTTTCCAGTGTTTTGGGGCCGAGTTTGCCGTCAACCAGTAGATCGCTGCCATACTCGCCGCGTCCGGTGTTGAACCCTGCCTGCAGGAACCTTACGGCGTCCGCCACATCCATATTCACAGCTGAGTCGAAAACCTCGTAGGCAATTTCCGGAGCGATCGCCGCGAGTTCATCACCTTTGATGCGGATCCAGAAGTTCTTCCTGTAAAACTCTTTGACGGCCTCTGCGAGGAACGGCGAGTCAATCCCTTTGTCTATGAGTCGCCATCCGTCCCAATCGGGCCAGTAGACCCTGGAGATTCCGCAGTAGGTCTTTCCGCCCGGATCGCAGCGGTGTTCACTCAAGCCAAGGCCTTCATGCTGGAGGGTTATGTCGAGGGCTGTTTCAAAATGATTTGGCATTTATTCCTCACGGCAAAGGTATTTTTACCCACTCGCGAACTTTGACGATCACGCCCAGGATTATCACAACTCCGAGCGCCCACAGCCCGCCCTTGATGATCGTCACACGGATGGCGCTTCCTGCCTCGGCCATTACCGCCTCGATGTGCTCACTGGTTGCGATTGCTCTGACGAGTTTGTCCCGGTCAACTCCATCGAACCTGCACAAATGGGCCTGGTTTGCAGATATTGCTTTTGCTAAGGCTTCGACATCCGCCTCGGTCAGGTAGCGCTCTGCACTCTCGTCTTTGTTTGTCATTAGAACGCATACCCCCCATTCGCCAACAACCCTGGAAGCCCAAGGCTGTTGTCATTATAGGCCGCAGGCCCCTTGGTCCGGTAGTTGTTCCATGTCTGGTCGCCGAATCGATGCAGTGCGCACTCTGCGGCGCCAGCGATCACCGTCGCCCCGGTCGCTTCCCGGGTGATTCCGCCCAGGAGATCATCAAAAAACCGCTGATTTCTCCCGACAAAGATCGGCATGAATTCTCCGAACACCTCGGGGAACTGCTCATACAGTCGAATGGACGGCTCGGGATACGGAACCCCTACCTGCCTGAAGGTCAACAGATATCCGTGCTGATATCCGAAATCGTGCGGGATGGCGCCGTAGGCAAGCGGCCCGGTCGGGCTGAACCCGGGGACGGCCCACAACAGCCGCGGAATAGACGCCAGGTCGGTAACGAAGCAAACCGGCTGCACCAGGGGCATGCCATCATCCAGGATGATGGTGTAATGTCTGGTAAGCTCCAACTGCGGCGGCTTGGTGCGGATGACATTCCAAGCCTCGACCAGCGATAGCCCGGCCAGGTTCTTCCTGATAAGTTTAAATTCCGGATCAGGGATGATCATTTTTCACCTGGAATTTTTGGGCGAGAAAATCACCGATGCCGCCGCCGGTGACGATGGAAATCAGCGTTCCGGCGATGGTCATAAAACCGGTAGATACCGGCTGCAGCTCAAGTAGACGATAGCTGATCGCGCCCCAAGTTGCGGCCATGATGACGAGGATTATACAGGCTGTGATTTTTGTCATGGTGGCGCCTCGCAATGCTCAACGGTTTTGTAATTGGGGCAGACTTGCTTCTTGCCGGTCTTCAAGTTCTTCGATACGCACACGCCTTTGCATCGGTCGACTCTCAATTGCTTATTGCCGTTTTCGGTGAATGGTTTTGTGCGGATTTCCATATCGGTAGCCGCTGATTATTGCGGGCACTTGGCGATTTCGTCAGCCGAATACCCGTAATCTTTTATCAGGCAAGCATTGTATTCGTCTGGTGTCGCTGGCCCTGCTGTGGTGGTTCGGCAGTCGGCGAGATGGGCGGACAAGATGTTACATATTCCAGATGATTTTCCGCCGCTGTCGTTATTGACTTCCGCGTTGCCTTTGTCGTTCCCGATAGCCACGTTGTCGTTATCTTCTTTATTTGTGGATATCTGTGCCCCGGCTCCTGAGTTGTTGATTTTATCGCCAGCGGCACCCATGAGGGAGTCAGCCAGTTTCACCGCCCCGGTGGTCACGATACCGAGTGTTGCAACGCTTTTGGCATCTGAGGAGTATTGGCGATGAGACTGCTCAACCTCTTTCACATAGGCTACGTAGGCATCCCATTGGTTCGTTCCCGGCTTGCACTCATTGCCCTTGCCGAACGTGTTCTTTATCATGTCCATGGTGGCCTTATGCCGGAGTGACTCACCCCTCTCTGAATCCGAGAGGGTTTGAATGCTGACCAATTCTTCTTTGTTCTGTGTCTGCACCCATTGCAGACAGGCATTCGTGATCGCCTGCTCGTTGCCGGACATACCGAGAGACTGATTTTCTGCGGCAAATTCTGACGGCGACTGAGTGAGGCACCCAGAGATCGAGAAGAGCAGCAGGGCGGCGATGATGAGCGGGAGAATTCTTTTCATATTGCACCTCGAATTTGTTATGGTTCTGGTTGCTGATAGTTAAGTATCAATCAAATGATGATCGCATTTATTACATCTATTTTACCGTTATACGGTTTCCGGTTTTGTGGGTCGAGCCACATCCATTCCCGATCTGCATTGAGCCAAGCATTTATCATATGGCTACCGTTAATCCATACGACCGCGAATGGCCAACCCCTTCCGGACGCGAGCCCTTTTGCTCGGAATGCATAATCGTCGCAGTCGTTAATCTCTGCATCGTAGAGCGAGTAATCATTGCCGAGCAGATGCAGAACCTCGTCATCGGTCGGCAGACGATACGTCCGGTCGAACACCAAAGGATCTGTTTTGCTGTGCGGCAAGTAATCGAGCAGATCCAATTTGCTGATCGTCTCCAGCACTCGCTTTTTCTTCCAGGGCCAGTTCATATGATCGACAGATCCGCGATGTACCCGAGCAATTCCCGCACATGGCCAAACTCAGGATCATCGTATTCGCGGGTGATAAACTCAGTCTGTCCTTCCCATTCGATTAGCACCAGTTCCATGTGCGGAGACGTATAGCCAGATGCTTGGAGTTGTGCTAAGGCACCGGCGAAGGCATCGTTGACGATCACGCGGATGTGGTCACCGCACAGGATTGAGTTGCCAAGGTCGAAATTTTCTTCAAATATCCTTGCCTCCGGCCTTGCGCCTGCGCCGAACATAGCAAGGCATTCAGCTTTCCCTGCTTCAAGCGCGGCCTGTTTGTCATCTCCAAGGAGTTTGAATATCGCTGTCTTATGCATTGATCTTATTAACCTCCGCCTCAGCTATTACCTGATATTCGGCAAGGGTGGCGTGAGAGCCTAGTTTTAGGATGGAGAATAGTGGAACGTTTAGAAAACTATGTGAGAACGTATCATCTCCCCCGACTATGATTGTGCTCCCAATTTTAGCAGGTAGCTTAGCAGGGGCTGAAACTTCATCCGACTCCCAAGCACTCCAAGCACCCCATACTCCTCCTGAATATGTTCTGATCTTCATGGAAACCCCTTGATCAGAGTAGATACTGATGAAATCAACTGGAACATTTGGTAATATGGTGTGAGTTATGTTAACGGTTGCATTAACCGCACCGACACGTCGTCTAATACCCACAGTGCCTTCCCCGTTCCACCCATATATTCGATTGTTAGCATCGATATTACTGCCAAACAAGGATGTGTTTACACATGATGCCTTCGGCACCATCCGCATATAAATCCCGAAGTTCTGAGCCTCAGTAGCACTCACCATCGGGAACAATCCAGCAGTAGGCTTCGTGATCGAGGTGCCTGTTCTGGTGATGGATGCCAGAGGATCAGCAGCGGTGATTATTGGGTCGGTACAGAAGGCTCCTTCTTCGAGTTGCGGGATTATAAATAGTATCACCGCTCCTGCGTTTGCCGTAACTACCAATCGTTCAGTGGTCAAGTAAGGGGTGAAATTCTCGGCTTTTATCACGATATACGTGTCTGACGTGAACGTAGTCGATGGAGTAAGATCAGCATTAGGTGTCTGTATTTTTCCAGAACCTTGCGAAGCTCTGGCGCAAATGGATGCTGAGTGTTTATTGGTATTTTCACAGTTTCCGGTTATGATGGCAAACGCTGCCGTAGCACCCCCATTATTGTCGAGTTTATATACCTTCCCACTCGTACAAATCTTATCCAATCCAACAGCGGCAAGAGCAGCAGTATCGTCAACCACAGACAGGACCGATGCGGCAGCACCAGACTTTGCGATATTTGTCGTATCTACTGGATTAATCTTTCTACATGTGCACTTATTCGTTCTTGTCGGAGCAACAGCAGCACGAGGCCATGCGGTCGGATCGGTGTCAGCGTAGACGACCTTGTTGCCGGTGAGAGTGCGGATGGTTTTCTTGGTAGGTGCAGGAGTTTTCTCTGCCCACGTACTGCTAGCCTCGACGAATAGCCCACCAGATACCGATAGATTTCCGGCAGCGGTGATCCTGAGTTTTCCGTCCTGATCCGGCACAACAGGGGGATTGGCAGCGGTGAAACTGTTGAGGTCAATGCCGTTGAAGATATCGGAGATGAGCAGTTCTTCATCAACTGAGTTCAGGTATCGCCGGATTCTGGCAGCGTTCGCAATCTGATCAGTATCATAGCCGACAACGCCCTTGATTCCGATGAACAGGTAATTGACATTGATCTCCGCAACAATCATCCATTGCGCCCATGTCATGTATTTCGGAGTTTCGCCGACGAACAGGACGCCACCACCGAGGGCAGTATCAATTGCCTCAGTAACAGCAGTTTTCTCGAATCCCCACACCGCCGTAGTCTGCCAGGTTGCGGCGCTGCCGGATTGGTAGAGGATGCGCGATTCGCCGATAACATCGGTCATAACCCCGCCGATATTTTTCATCAGCATCGACAACCCGACGCGGGGAATAGTCAGCCCGGACGATCCATCGACTGGAGACAAAACTGCACATTTCAATGGCGAACGAACCGCGCCGAGGACAGGCGACCTAGACCTCATAGCCGACATCTCCGATGGTGTCGCTTGACTTCAGGGCCTTGAAGTTGCCGTACAGTTCGACGTTCAGCGACGGCTGGGTGGCGATGAGTTTAACTTGGTTGCCGTTCGCCCTGTACGGCTCATAGTCGCCGTCGACGCGCTCTTCGTACAAGGTGACGGTTTCGTCGCCGGAGATGTCGTCGGCGCGGATTTTGCCAGGACCATTCAGGGCAAAAACGACACAGGTAGCGATGTCGGTGGTTGATGTAATGGCGTTCATGTTTTTAGTCTCCGTTATCTATTTATTGATCGCCTCTAATCCCATCCTTCAGAGATATCAAAGGCGGCCAGGTCATCCGCGGCAGCTCCAGCCTGATACGCGGTGTAGGCGGCGATGGTCAGCAAGGTATAGTTTGTAAAGTTTTTCTCTCTGTGGGCATAGTAATGGGCGGCAAAGGCGCGGAACTCGCCGCAGGTGAACGGAGTGAATGCGCCTTCCGCCGTCGCCCAGGTCGACGAGAGGGTAGTTCCGGTGAAGGTTGGGATAGGATCGCTGTCCGGCAGCCCCTCAATCTGCGATTTGACGCCAAGAATATTTGGCTCATCAGAGACATACTGGACTCCAAGGTAGGAGAATATGGCGTCGTTTTTTTCCTTTCTGAGGTAAACGATACGTTGTTTCAGATCATTCAGGGCAGCAAGCCTGGCTGATTCAACTTGTTCCGCCTGCCAGTCCGGGTTCTCACCAAATACACCGTCGACATGCCGGTATCGGCGCGGAGATTTGGTAAACCAGCCGATATCCGCTTCGTCCATTTCAACCGCAAACTGGTCAGGTAACGGCTCCTGGTTGGTGGTCACCCCGCAGCCGTCGCCGGAATCGAAAATGAGCTTAATTTTCATGGATCACACCTTGAGTTGAATTGCTTCATATCCCCACGAGGCAGTGTTTACCGAGGTGTAGGGATTTTTGCTGAATGTTGCATATATTGTTGAGTTCGGAGGGTTGGGGATGAGATTGATATTGACCGCCGAACCGGTGTTGCCCTCGCCTATCGATCCCAAGGTCTTTGTCCGGCCTGAGTCCAGGTACAACACCCCACCGCTCATATCCACTCCGTTGCCGGCCTGGGGGAAATTGAAAGCAAGGTTAGGCACCCTGGCTTGAGAAAATGGAACTGTCAGGGTTCTGTTGCCAAAAGCAAACCCTGACTCGACCACCACCCCGGGGAAGAAATGGATGATATCATTTCCCGGATCGTGATAAAAATCATAGAGATTGCCGCTGCCATTGGTGGGCAAGACCATCCGCCAGCGGGAATACACCACGTCGCCGTCGGCGAGTAACCCCTCTTCCGTGGCATAAGGGCGAAACTCGATATCGCCTGCTGCTGTCTCAACCTCAAAAATATGATATCGTTGGTTGGCGACGACTGGGATGGCCACCGGCATGTCAATCGTCGTTTTTAACTCGCGCAGGAACGAGGAATCCAGACACCGGCACGGCGAAATTGTGACCTCGTTTGCTGCGGTTTTTGTCGCCATTCCCCCGTCTATTTTTCTGGTTGCATAATCGGCCAGGTCCTCGACAGTCAGGATCGCCCGCACCCAGTCACCGGTGAGCGAGCCGACCGGGTCGTCGCCTATTACGTTTTCACCAATGCAGACATAGGTTGCCCCATCTGATCCGTAAACGAATGACGGCTTGGTGTAGCCGGCCTGGTTGTAGGTGGTCGCTGGGTCGTAGTTCTGGGCGTCGGCCAGGGCGATAACTTCGGCGACGATGGCCTGGATCGGTGACGGCAGGCTGACCAGCCAATCGAGCACATTCTCTGCGTTGACGTCGAACTGTTCCTGACTCTGGCCTCTCCTGCTCGGCAGCGTGCCGGAAAATTTCGGAATATCGGTCATTAGCTCAGCTCCTTTATTTCAAGACTGCATTCGGCATAGGTGCCGTTATTGATGACTGTTGTAAATCGCTCAAGTGATCCATATACGATGGTTTCCGTGTATGCCTCGTTACCGATGTAAACTAGAGGCGTCGCCCGGTAAAAGGCGAGGGTGCGGCGGATGTCGTAGACCCGGAACGTATCAATGACGACGGAGAAGTCGAGCAAGTCGGTATAGTCGCCCTGTTCAATTACCGGGTTGCCCTCGGCATCCTCGGTTTTGTCGGACCAGTCCTCAATGGCGAACGTGGTGCCGTTAAGGAGGGTGCCGATGGTCTTAAGGTTGCCCATGATACACTCGCCGACCGTCGCGGTGCCGTCGATGGCGGTCGCGGTGATGGTGATGGTCGCCGCTGGGTAGCGCGGCAAATCGGTAATGACGGCGTTCGGCTTATTGAGCAGCGGTGCGAAAAACCAGGAGTACCACCCATCGATCTCGGTCAGGTCGGCAAGATCGACATCGCGGCTGAAGACCTCGCCGTCGGTCGGGTCGGTCATGGTGATGTTCAGGGTGGCGCATTCGAGGTTCAGCAGGGCAAGCGCCCCGACTGATTCGCCCGGGGTGATGGACACGACGATATCTCCGGCCCTGGTCGAGGCGGCTCGGGATTTACCGTCGAACATCTTCCATTTATTGGTGGCGGAGATTTCTTTCCACGCGCCGGTCGGCGGATCGATGCTGTCGTCGTACAGGTTGTCGGGGGGATACTTGCCGCTGTTGTCGACGATCATCGACTCATACACTTTATGGATGCCGTCGTCCTTCACCTGCACTCTGGCGGCCAGGGCATAGGTCGAGCCGGGGGCGTAGTCCGGCTGGTCCGTCTCCGCGATGTTGGATGCGGTGAGGGTTGCGTCGGTGACCGCGATGGGTTTCAGGATCTTGAATTCGTTCATGGGCGCACCGGCATGCCTTTGCCTTCCCAGCGGCGGACGATCGATAAAGTCTTGTTGGTGTTGGCGGCGATGGCGGTCAGGCGGGTGTTCATGTCGGAGCGCATCTGGCGGATCTCGTCGATCAGCTCGGCCATGCTGTCGCCAGAAAATTCGTCGCCGCCGAACGAATCGCTTCTGCCGGTGAGATCGATATTGCTCGGCCTGGAGAGGAAGTCCATAGTGTACCTGTCGAGCCCACCAATCTGGCCGCCGGCGGCGTGGCCGAAACCCTTCAGCCGATCTTCATTGATGGCTTCAAGGAGGGGAAAGTATTTGGCTGTCGACCGCTGATTGATAACATATTCATCGCGCATGCCCCAATGAGCCGCACCGCCACTCATGCCGAGGAAGACATCGTCAGCAGCGCCGGACCCGTCGTTGATCATGCCGCCGCCAGGGTGGGCTCCGAGCCAGCCGCCCTTAGCATGATCGGTGGAGTCCCCTCCTTGATCGCCACCGGTCCCGCTCGATGTGCCATTGTCGCTACCTGTGCTACTTCCGCCAGTACTTCCACTGCCACCACTACCACCACTGCCAGTGTCACCCATAATTCCACCGGGCGTTGAATCGTCGTGGCGGTCGCTAGAATCAATATCTGTGTCGCCAAGGAAACCGCCTGCGTTTCCACCACTACTTAGGCTACCAGCCGCAGACCCCAAAGCCACAGCAGAAGAAGTTAAGGCCATTGCTGCCGTCTGTGTCATCTCGGCTCCAAGGCTGGTGCTGCCGAACGCACCAGCCGCCGCGGTTCCAAGCACTGATGCCGAGTCAGACAGACCAACAGCCGAATCAGATAGACCATATCCTGAACTAGACAGACCAACAGAAGCGCCAGACAAACCAAACCCAGAGCTACTCAAATCGCCGGCGGCTGTACCCAGCATACCGGACACATCGCCAAAAGCATTTTCAGCAGCCGCCTGCAGTGCCTCACTTACTGCGCTGCTGTAACCAAAAGCACTGTTGATGCTGGTTGCTATCGCAGCAGTAATTTGCTCGTCGATAGTTGTCAGGCTCATCAACATATCCTTAACCGGTGCGAGCGGTCCCAAAAATGCATCAGTAACCTTATCTAGTCCGTATCCGAGTATTCCTGTGACAACGCCGCCAGGAGTAAAAGACGATTTCTCAGTTGACGCAGACCTGGCCTCGGTGTTGGCCTTTTCAGCTTTGGTAGACGCCTCAGTGGCCTGGGTGTTGTCCCTGGTCGCATCCCTGTTGTCGGCGTGGGCGTCGTTCAGGTCGAGGGCGTTATCGGTTGCGCCGCGGATAATCACGCCGGACAACTGCATGACGCGGCTTAACCGTTGGAATTCTGCGGTCAGGAAATTTGACCCACCGATGAGTGAGGCCAACCAGGCTTTCGAATCCTTATTACTGAGAATGGTTGACGGTCCGGTGAATTCCAACTCCGGCCCACGTTCGCCGACTACCCGCAGCCCGCCGCCGTGATTGCCGCCATCGGCGAACCAGTCGGCATCGTCCCACCATGACGATTCGCCGCCACCACCGCCCCAATCGAAGTCAAAATCGGTGTCCTCCCACCAGTCGCCAAGCCAATCGAGCCCGGTGTCGAGCCAGCCGTCGCCGCTCGGTTTCCCCTTGCCGTCAAAGCTGCCGAAGACAGCCTCGCCCAGATTTTGAGCGGCGATATTGGCAACCATATTGATAAAGGCGTTTCCCATGCTGCTCGTAAGGGAATGCCAGGCATCGCCGATTGAATCAAACTCGCCGCGCAGCCCGTCGCCGATGACGCCAGCGAAGGTGTACGTGGTGGTGTGACCGAAGTTCACCCACTCCTGCTGCATGATGGTCAGCTCGTCATGGGTGGTCTTCGAGATATCCTTCAGGGTGTCGCGGTTGCCCTGTGCTTTCAGCTCTTCGAGTTTGACGAAGGTGTCGGTGGTGGTCTGCTGGGCCCGGACCATGGCGTTCATCATCTCGATCTTGCCGGCGGTAGCTTCCCGCCACTCCTGAATATCCTTTCGCAGGCTCTCGCCGCGCTTCTCTTCGATCTCCTTGAGCTTCTGCACTTCGTAATCGGTTATCTGGTCAAGAAGATCCTTCTTGCCGTCGGCATTTTTCCGCCGCTCGGCAACATCCTGGGTCAGCGCCCACTTTTTGTATTCGTATTCGGAGAGGGTCTGCTGCTTGACGTAGTCGACCATCTCTTCGGACATTTTCTTTTGCTGCTCGGCCTGGCGTTTTTGCTCCTCGGTAAGTTTGGCGGCGAGCAGGGCCTTCTGATTGGCCGCATGATCTTCAGCGTCGGAAACTGCCTTGGCTGTGGTTATTTGCAACTCGGAAAGAACCAGCCAACTGTCCTTATAAGTTGTATTGGCTTCCCTTGCTGCGGTCGCAGCTCTCTGCTGATTACCAAGTTCCGATGTAAGTTCTCTTTCTTTATCAAGAAGTTTTTGGTAATTTGCCTCGGCTTTTTCTGACCACCCATTTTGATCTATCTCAAATGAACGGACTTTACTTATCTGGCTTATCTCATCTTGGGTTTGCCTGATCTTTTCCTTGATCTGGGAAACCCCGGTGTTTAACTCCTGAAGATACTGATCAACCTCCCCGGGAGTCATTTGCAATACACGATTTAACGACAACCCCTTGACGTTGGCATCTGAGTAGTTATAAAGCGTTTTCCAGGCTTCAACTACTTTCGCGACACCTTCAACAGCCAATGCCGCTCCTTCAGTTATCCCATTAAAAAGGCTGATAATGGATTCCTTGTTATCAGAAACCACGGTGGCCAATTCTCTTATGTGCCCGGCAATATCCTGGGTAACGATTTTATCGTTTACATCCCACCACTCCCGGAAGTCGGCAATCAGGGCCTTGACAGAAGGGGCAAGCGCTCCGCCGATAGAACTACCCATTTCCGTCGCGATATTCTGGACAACATCCCACTGGGCAGACAGGGACTCACCAGCCTTGGCGGCCTCGATATTCAGGGCGGTGCCTTTTTTTAACTCCTCATTGGAGATCTTCAGTGACTTTTCGACCACACCGAAATTGACGGCCATGGTCGGCAGGACTTTCAGGACTTCCTCGCCTTCGAGCCCGAATGACTTCAGCGCCTCGGCCGCCGTGGTGCCGCCGGCGATCATCCTGCCGATACCCTGCAACCATTGCGAAAAAACCGCCGTGGCATTGTCGCCGAAGGCCTTCTTCAGATCTTTTTCGGCGATGCCGGTAACCTGCGACAGTTTGGTGATTTCGCCGCCGCCCTTGGCGATGGACGCCTCGATGGTGCGCATCGCCCGGCCAACCACGCTGCCGCCCAGCTCGGCATTGACGCCGATGGACTTCATCGCCGCACCCAGGGCCAGAGCATCGGCAGAAGTAACGGAGAAAACGGAAGTGGCCAGGCCGATCTCGGTAGCCAGATCCAGGATCTGCGATTCGGTAGCGGCGGAGTTATTGCCGAGAGCGACCAGGACAGCGCCGAACGAATCGACGGTATCGACGCCCTCGCCGGTGACATTCAGGAGACGGGCGATGGAGGCGGCACCCTCGGCGCCGACGACGTCGGTGGCCAGCGACAACTTGCCGACCACTTCGGTGAATTTGGTGACGTTGCCGACACCCTTGATACCGAGCTGGCCGGCGACACCGGCGATATCAAGCAGGGCGGCGGTGGCGACCGGGACGCGGCGGGCCATGCCGGTAATAGAGGACTCGAAGACCTTCATCTCGGCCGCGGTGAAATCGGTGGTCTTCTGCACGCCGATCATCCGCTTTTCCAGATCGGCGAAGACCTGTAGGCCCTTGCCGCCGATGACGACAAGAGAGGTCCCGACAGCGGCGGCGAGCCCCGCGACCGCGGCCCCGCCCATGGCCATCTGCTTGCTGAATCTTTCGGCGGCGGATCCGGCCACATCGAGCGATCTGGCCGCGTCGCCGGAAAACTTCTGAACGACAATTGAGCCTTTATCGTCGACTACGAGATCTATTTTGAGAGTGGCCATTTTTCCCTTGTTCCCCTAACTTTTCCCGTTGTTTCTGCCGTTCGTTCTGGATAAGCCCGGCAATGGTGCCGATTATCGTTTTCACATCGTCAAAGACCGCCGTCCGGTGCCGGCTCGAAACTCCCGCCGCGTCCATGGCCACCTCGACATTCATGTTGTCGACGGTCAAGAAGCCCGACTCGCCGCCCCGCCATTGGTCGCTGCAGCGGCTGTACACCATTACCGCCAGGGTGTTTGCCGGGTCCAACTCGGGCCGGCAGGTGGCGCAGGGCGGGTCCTTTTTTACTACCGGCGGCTTCAAGCCCTTCTGCCGCTTCCTATCCCAGGGCCGCGGCCTGCTTCTGGCCGCGTAGGCTGCCTGGCAGATTTGGCAGCTATCCCGCCCGACACCGGACAGCCAGGCGGAATAGTCTATCAGTTTTTTCTTTTGGCCTCGGTCTGCTCGCGGGCCTTCGCCTTGACGATGTCGCAGCACTTCTTGACGAAGTCCATAAATGCGGTGTTACAGGCCCACTTGCTTTTGTTCGCCCGGCTGCACTTCATCGGCTTGCCGTCCGTGCCAAAAAAGTTTTCCCAGTTGGTGACGCAGCGGACTGCCGTTTCCTGCCGGTCGACCAAGGTGTTGTAGGAATGTTCCTGTCTCGGCAGGCCCGACTCCGTGTCGTATACATTCCTGGCGCTGTAGGCCTTGGCGGTGATCATTGCGATATCCTCGTCATCGAGGTTGGTGATCTCTACCCGGCCCTTGTCCGGATCGTCTGGATAGTCGAACCAGATCGAAAGTTTTTCGGTCATTCGTGGCATCTTTTGTACTCCTCCCCATTTGGTTGGCGAATTTCGCCACTGCAATTTTCCCCCATGTTTTTAAAAAACAGGCCAGCGGGTTTCGGGCAGGGTGATGGGGGGCACCCTCCCGCCGGCCTGTTCTGGCTTATTACAGTGCGCCGCCGTGCAGTTCCATGCCCTCGATACCGGCTTCGGCGGTCACAAGACCAATCGAGTTAAGCGTCAGGACACCGGCTGCGACAGTCTTGATAGTGGTCGCTATCGCATCGTTGCTGGTCGAGTCGAAGATCAGCAGAGTCTGGCCGGCGACAAAACCTGCGGTCACAAAGCGGTTGGCGCTGTCGGTAATGGTATCGTTGCTGGCAACGCCGTTGACGAAAGCGGTGGTAACGGTATCATCCTCAACCAGGTGGGCGGTGTAGATTGCCAGCCGACCGTTCGGCAGGATCTTGCCGGAGATCGGGAAAGCATCATTTTTACCCACCTCTCCGCTCGCCACGTCGGCAATCTGCATCGAGCTTGACGGATCATTGGCCAGGTCGGTAGTAAAAAAGTTGGTGAGGTCGAGGAAACAAAGCATGTCGCGGCCTACGAGTTTGGTTTTGTTGTAGGCGTACCCCTTCATTTTTTGCTGGCCGTCGTGATCGCCTACAACCAGGTTGCCGCCAAACGAGATATCGTTGTACTTGCCGCCGCCGGAGAACTGGCGGGCGAATTCGTTTCGGAACTCGTCGATGGTGATGACCTCCCGGGAAAAACCGGGGGCAGAAATTTTGGTAAGACCGGCGATAAAAGCCTGAGTCGTTTTGCCGTAGTCGAGGCAAATCCCCGCGTCGGCGGCAATCAAGAATTGAAGTGCAGTTGCAGTCATGGGATTCTCCTTTGCTGCGGTTTTTTATTTTTCCCAGCGCCCGCGCATCGGGGCCGGGCACTGAATACGGATGAACATGTTGGTCGAAAATATCGGGAACAGTTCGACCGGGTCGTTTTCAAGGTCGACCTCGGCGACATAGCCGCCCTTCAGGTCCGCCGCTTCGATTGCTGTGAGGACCAGTTTACGGAAACTCTCCAGATCGAGGACCTGGCTATACTTTTTTAGCCTGCCGGAAACGACCGGCGCGGCTTCATCGGCGATGCCGCAGGTTACGGCGATAACCGCCACTTCTTCCGGCAGGACCTTGCCCTCCTTGCCGGTCATCTGGGCGATCATGACGATCGGGTAATCATCGAGGTCAGGCAGTTGATCGAAATTGACGCCGAGCTGGACGGTCTGTTCCGCCTCGTACTGCTCGGTACACCAGGCGATCAAGGCCGCATTGTCGGCTACGGCCTGCACGATGTTCTCGATCAGGGTGGTCATATCCGCTCTCCCGCCAGCTTGCGCTGAAAGTTACTGACGATGTTCCGCTCCGCCTCATCCTTGTGCGCATTCCAGAACGGCTCGACAATCTGCCGGGACGGAAGTTTCAGACTGGTGGTGGCCTTGCGCAGGAAGAAAAACTTGGCGACGCCTTTGCCGCGGCCTTTCTTGTAATCGCCGCCGATCCGGATCCAGTGCTTCCTGAGCGTCGAGCCGAAAACGCGCATGTCAGGGTTGATGTCTCCGCCTTCCTGCACGGCGTGGGCGATTTTCCGCCAGGCTTTCGAACTTTGCGGACCGTCGAAGCCGACCGACATGACCGTGCTGTCGCCTTCCTTCTTCACGCTGTAGCGGACGGCCACGGCCAGGGCGGCAAGCGGTTTCTTGCTTGTTCTGGTCCCTCGGCTGACAACCCGCAGCGGCGTGAACGGCGACCCGGCAACCTGACCCTGCCGGAGATCTCCCTGCAGGAGGCGCATCAACCGGTACAATTCGATCTTCGTGGCGGTTTCGGCGACAGGCTTTCGCTTGGAGTCGAAGGCCTTCAGCTCGCGCTGCAGCTGGGCCAGGTTGCGGGAAACAAACCGGGCGTAAAGGCTCATGGCTTCAACCTCCGGTCCCGCTCGATCTGCAGCACATGCTTGTACCAGGTGCTGCCTTGACCGGCAGACTTGACCCGCCAGTTCTGACCATCGATATAGACCAGATCGTCGACCGCCCAGGTCGGCACGTCGACGACCATGACCTGCAGCTCCGCGACCGCCTTCGAGCCATGCGGCACATTCTGCGGCGTGGCGGAAAGATTGAAGATCGCATTCACCGGCACGCTGTTGTATTCGACCTCCTGCCCGAAGAGATCGGGGGAGAAGGCGGATGCAACGGCGGCGGCTATCTGGTCGCGAGGCGTCATGGTTGGCCGGTCCTTACCTGGTTACCGTGTATTCCAACATCAGCCGGATTTTACCGGCGGTCAGCGCTGCAGTCGCGATGGACATCACCGGCTTTATCCTGGCGGTGGTCTTGATCGATGTCGCCGCGCTTTTAACCGGGACACAGGCAAGCGTTGCGGCCAGGGTAAAACTTGCCTTAGCGGTGGCGGCCAGGATATCCTCGGCAGTCACCAGCTTGAGGGCAGCTGTCGCAGCATCGCCGCTGGTGATCGCGGTCACCACATCGATAAGGCCAAAGTCGACAATCGCGCCTTTCGGGATGTCGGGGCCGCGCAGGGTAATATCGCCAATCGCGCCGCCGTCTTTCGCGAAGTCGTACTCGAAAATGGCGACATTCTTTCTGTGTTCTAAAGGGGTGTTCATGTGCTACCTCGTTATGTTGTAGGCTGTGTCAATCCGGCCGCTGATCTGGCCGGACTGGCACATTCTGGTTTCATCAATTATCAGCCGGCATTCTTCACCATGCCGCGCCAATCCATGGCCTTGGCCCCGGCGTCGATCCGGACTTTGTGCTCGACACCGTCGACATTCCAGCCGGTTTTCTGCTCAAGGAAAGGCTTCTGCACGCCGTCGAGGAAGAAGACCTTGACGGTCTTGCCCTTCGGTCCGGCGAGGTACCAGGCGGTGGTGGAGGCACCGTCCAAGCGGGCATCGTACACCCGGGTAAACCGCGGACCGGCGTAGATATTGGTTCTTGTCGCCGACTTGAGATCTCCGGCAAACTGGGTCGAAGAGAAAAAAATCTCGGCCGCACCCTCTGCAGTTTTCGGCCCGATGAAAAATTGCGGGTTGATATTCAGCCGACGCTTGCCGGCGATATCTTTCTGCAGGCCCATCAGTTTGATACCCTCGGCCATGGTGACCTCGGATGGCACGCCAGCGGTGCCGAGGTTGGCGTGCGAGGCATGGAATAGGGCGATGCCGTCGCCCATCGCCGAGTTGGCGGTGAGCACCGCATAAACCACGTCGCCGACCTTGCGGGCCGCTGCTTCGCCGTGGGAATACGGGATGTCGGTGAGGGCGCCGATGTTGTCGTTGATGATCGCCTGGCGGGTGATTGCGAATAGCTTGCCGTAGGTAACGACGGCATAGCTCTCGAAGCTCTCGGAGCGATCTTCGTATTCGTACTCGCCACCTTCCGGCACCTCGGTAAGGTCGTCGCCCTCGGATGCCCTCGCGGCCTTGTGGGTGAGGAAGTTGCTGACAGCACCGACTGCGCACCATTGTTCCCAGGATTCCTGCGCCGCTTCCCAACCCATCATCAGGCTGAGGTTGGCGGTTGCGCCGAGGATGACAGGCAGGTCGGAGCTGGTCAACGCCCGGCCGACCACGTCGAGCGGTCTACCCGAGTCGGAGAATCCGGCGCGAACCAGACACATACGGGACAACTCGACCATCGAGCGCCCGGCCAACTCGTCATGTCCAGGCGCCGGTTTTTCCCGGGGGATGCCGGCGCGGAGCAGGAGGGCGTCCTGGCCAGCCGCGCGGAACTTATCGCGCTCATCGGCGCCGAGCATGACCGGCGATCGGTGGCCGTAGCCGGCCGGGGCCGGGTTTTTGGCGAGATGATCGAGGACCGCCTGGCGGGCTTCATCCACAGTTTTGTTGTCGCCGATAAGGCCAGCTGACAACTCACGGCAGCCGTACTTCTCGCACAGGCTGGAGATCTCGGTGGTGCGTGAGCGTTCGGCACGGACGGCATTTTCCGCCGCTTCGTCGGCTGCCCGCTTGATCTCGTCGGCGGTCGGGCCTGCAGCGCCGGCTACAGTGACCGGCTGCTGGTTCATCTTCTCAAAAAAGGCATTCGCCTCGTCTTCCGTTGCATCCTTGCGCAGACCGTGCCGCTCAAGGAAGGCTCTCAATCTTTGATCCATGAGGTTTTCCTTATGTTGGGGCGCGGGCGCACCTTGGTCTGCCCTTGCCTTTGCCAGTTCATCCGCCCCGATGGGACAGACGCTTAATTCCTTCAGTTTCCACTTGGTGACGACCTTGACCGGGCCGGTAAATTCCCGGCCGGCAACGTTCTGTTTCATGCCTTTTTCGATCCAGATCGACTCGATCACCCGGTAGCCGACCGAGAAGTCGGTGAGGTGACCCTCGCAGACTTTGGTATACGGGCCTTCGGCTTCGGCGACGGTGCTGAAGTGGGCGCGGCCGACCAGGCCGTTACCTTCGATAATCATGCCGCGGAACGAGCCGATGACCGACGCGGTCGAATACCGGCTATGGGTATCCAGCAGCGGCACCTGCCGATTGCCCGGCATTTCGAGGCCGGACATAAGGAGGATCTCTTCGATGTAGCCGCGTTCCCAGTCGTAGATGGTCGCCGGGTTTTCGGTGGTGGCGAGGACCTCGACCGACCGGTCTTCCTCGTTCAGGGAAGAAGGTTTGCCGCCCTGCATGGCGAGGGGCATGGCCCGGTAGGTGTCGTAATGTTTTTTCATCGGGATTACTCCTTATTGATCGCCGCCGGATTGTTGGCCAGGGCGGTGCTGGTTTCCTTGGGTGACAGTTTGCGGTCGGCGGCCAGCTTCTCGGCTTCGACGATCTCGTCGAGCACGTCCTCGTACTGACGGCCGCGGCTGGCGGCGATCTCCTGGGGCGAACGGAGCAGGTTGTTCTTCTCATCGATGTCGGCCTTGGCATCGCGCAGCCGGTCGGCGGCATCGGAAACGGGAGGCTGCCACATCGCCCGGCGGTACCTCCACGGATCGGCCCAGTAGCCGGGCAGATTGAGCTTGCCATGCAGCACGGCCTCGTCGAGGAAGGTGTGGAAGATTGGCGTGCAGCATTGGCGAATATGCCTGGCCTGCAGCGGCGCGAGCGAGAATTTGAAATCTGCGCGGATGACTTTCACCACCGCCCAGGAAAGCCCCTGGTAGTCGCCGGATAGCAACTCGTAGGGAACGCCGGTGGCAACCGCGATCATGGTCAGAATCAGCCGCACAAAGGGTGTGAGTTGCGGTGTCGGCCGGGGATTGCTGGCGAGAGTCACGTCCTCGCCCGGTTGGAGGTATTCGATGATGCCGTTCTGCAGGTCCTGGATACGCCGGCCGGCCTCGTCGGTGTCGTCATCGTTTGCGGCGCTAAGACCTGGATTCAGTTGCCGGATAAAGGCCAGCCACTTCGAGGCGAATTTGAAGCCGTCAACCTCACCCTCCATGCATTCCTGCAGATCGCGGGTGACGAGGACGCCTGCGACAAAATCGGAGATGCCGCGCAGTTGTCCGGGGCGCAGGGTCTTGAAGCCGTGGATGATCCGCTCGGCCTCGATCCGCTGCGGCTTTAGGTATCCCTTCGGGTCGCTGTAGTGGTGGGCGATCACCTCGCCGGTGGTCTCGTCGTACTCGATACCCTGCTCGATTCGGTTGGCTCCGGACCTGGTCGCGCCGAAGCTGGTCAGCCAGTCCGGCTCGTACATCTGCAGCGCAAGGGGGAGATAGCGGCCGGGGCGTTTGCTGCGGGTCTTGATGATGATGAACTCGCCGCATTCGGTATCCTGGTCTTTGGCCAGACGGACAATATCGTTCAGGTGAAGCCGGCCGGCAATATCGGCCTCGTCGGCCCAGCGGCGGAAACCTTCCTCGATCTTTTTCGATATGGCGGGCGAGTACTTGTTGTCGGGGCCAAGGGCTCGGGACTGCAGGGCGATTCCCTCGCCGACGATGTAGTCGGAGAGCACGGTGTGTGCCCGTTTGAAATAGGGGAAGTCACGGATCAGCTGCCTGACCCTGGCCCGAACTTCCGGACCTGCCATCGAGATAAGATCGTTGACGGACAGGTCGACAGGATGCCAGCCATTATGACTGCGGCCGGTTTTGGCGGCGGCGTAGCGCTCGGAGCGCTGAGGGAGGCGGACAACCTTACCCATCAACCGCGCCCTCCGTTGCGGGCATAGGCCCGGGAACTGACAGGGGAGACGCTCGCGGCGACGATCCGCCGCAGAGTCTGCAGCTGATCGAGTGTGACGTCGGCATAGCGGACGGTGTCTGTGCCGACGGTGATCTGGCCGATCCGGTTGCCGAGAGCGAAATCCTTTATCGCCTGGTCAATGCTGTCGAGGTCTGTCTGGGTGTAGGCCATCGTCGGTTACATCTCCATCTCCGTAGTCTTGAAAAAAATCAGTAAATATTTTCATGACGCTTACGGGGTGAGTGTAACCGACGATTTTAGGGAAAATGTTTAGATGGGGGTATATGCGGTTGAACGGGGTATCTTTGCGGGTAAACGAGGCTTATTTAGGGTTTTTTGGGGTTGACATGGTTGCAGACTCCGCAATCTGCGGCGACAGACTCCACTCCAAAATTCGGCAGCTGCGGATCAATATCACGCCATCTTCTTCGATGGCTTCCAAAACCTGCAGTCCAACATCGCCAAAAATTTTGAAGACCATATCTTTCGTGATTTTCGTGTCGCTCGTGAAAATCTTCCCTCATCATTTCTTGGATGGTGAAAATTTTAGTGACGCAGTATTTCTCTCTATTTTTCGTGCAGGTGATTTCTACTCTGACCTCCAATCCATGTTCGTGTGGCATTGCCAATACTTCTGCTTTGTGCTTAACACCTGTATCTATTTTCCTGAGTGTTTCATAGAGAGATAGTAACATGAGACCCTCCTGATAAAAAATTTTTATTGGTCAAACTGGTCGGCCGTCGCCAGAAAACATAGACCAGCATACACAGACTATGCTGATCTGTCATATCCCAATTCTAAAACAATCTCATCTGCCCGGCCTGCTCGCGTAACTTCATCGCCCGTCCCGGGTGCTCATCGGGATCGACGGTGAACGCTGTACAAACCGGCTGGCCATCCTCATTATACGTCCATTCTGGCGGATACTCGTCTTCGTCGGCGTCATAAACCATTGTCGCCGTCAGGATGGGGCAGTTCTTGTCCCCCCAATCCTCATTGGCACAATCGACACACCAGGCGCTGATAAAATCAGCGCCTTCCGTTCCATTGCTGGGGCAGTATTTTTTGCTCATAAATTTTATTTCCAGGAGACCTGTTCCAATTCGGAATCAGTCAAATATCCTCACCATCGTCTTCTGGTATTTCTCGGTCAGGTATCTGATCCAAAAGCCACTCGACAGTTTTGACGAGATTGTTAATTTCAAAAGACGACCGACCGTTGCCGGTTATTTCAAATGCAATAGACATCATGCCGGTCTCCCAGCGATCCTTTCGCACGATCTTTCTGTCTCCGCGCCTGAACTCGTAGTCTTTTGGGTCTTTGCCGCGAAACTCAGGGTACATAAAGTCTTGAAGCGTCACTTCTTGGTCAGCCAACTTCCCCCTCTCAGTTTTTCACTTGCCTGGCAACAACCTCTTTGATGCTGTCCTTCCAGCGGATCATAGGATCATCCTTGAACCAGGTGTAAAGGTCCATAATCTGCTGATCGCTTTGCAGCTGCTCGATCTCAAAAGCCATATGCAGGAACTCAGGAGGAACCCGCAGGCGCACCTTGTTCATTTTGCCAATCCAGATGGTTTGAGAAACGAGCGGCCGCACCCACTCGACCAGGATCTCCGTCATCTGATACCCTTCGAGCATTGGCTCGATGGAAACAGAGGTGTCAAACCCTTCATTGAAAGCAAGTTCCAAACACCCCCGGCGCTCTTGCGGCGATGGTGCACACGGCTCCCACCGAGCAGACACGTCACGCTGAACCGTGCCCATCGTGAACCTGAAAAGGATTTGTTTCCGGTATGGTTCAAGATATTTTATAAGCCGCTCTATGCACTCCACCCGAGGCTTTGAGACGATCAGTAGCTGGTTGCCTTTATCGAGCATCAGTTTTGCCACCCGGATATAGGCATCGACATTGAAAGGCGTGATATCGTGAGTCGAAGGAAACATGATCACGCCGTCCCGGGCAGGATAAGATTTCATCTCGGCCCGCTTGGTCAGCCGCTCGTTCGTCCATTCCTCGCGCTTGCACCAGCCGCCATACATCTTCGCGGCCTTGTCTGCGGCATAGCAGTAGAGGCAGCCATTGGCGCAGCCGATCTGGATATTTTCGGTCACTTCTGCCCATTCTTTGGTGCCTGTGCCTTTTCGGTTTTTGTCGAAATTGGTCATTTCATCACCTGAGTTTGATCCCCATCGCCGCAGCCATTTCTTCCATGCTCGACGCCTTTCTAAAGGCCGACTTTCTTCTGCCCTCAATCGCCCTCTTATCCTCACGTTCGATAAAAGCGGCCTTTCGCGCTTTGGCTTTGCTGCCTTGTAATTGTTTGCTTTTTCTCATTATTACACCTTGAAATCATCCGCACAGGTAATGGAAAAATCATCTTTCCGAATCAGATCGACCACCCTTTTCAATGCCTTATCCATCCGATCCATCTCGTAAAAGTCGTAAAACGCGATGCCTCTATTTTCTCCATGCCCACCGAACACAGTGACCCAGAATTCGAAACGCCCATCTTTAAACTTGGCATCCAGATCAACAGAGATCTTCTTCAATTTCATCCGAGTGACGGAAGAAAGAATTTTCCTGTAAAGCTCGAGCATTTCTTTCTTTTTATGTTGTTCCAGAATTAACGTCTCTTTTCTGCTTCGCATTCGACACCCCCCATTTAGTCCGCTCCATTTTCAGAATTTTGAATAGCAGACAGTCAGTTATCACGGTTTCCAGTTGATATCCGTCACATTCCGCGGGAAAAACAAACATGGCGTTTTTCATCATCTGACCAGAATGTGAAAAAATCTTCCAAGGTGTGCATCTCGTCATCCCACCCAACCTCCACCTCATCACTCGGATCAAAAACCGCAGCTTCGCTTAATGTTTTTCCGTGATAAAACTCACATCCCAGAGTGGTGTAGATATCAGTCATGAACTGAAGTTCCCCATTATCGATACGGGCAATAGAAAACGCCTCGATCCTACAAAGGTCAAAACTTGATATACAAGGGGTGGGTAAGATCATTTTCCATTCGCCCATGTTCCGCTCCATTTTCGAATTTTTGAGAGCCAACCACTCAGTTATAACCAATCTTTTTCTAACAACTTATAATCCGCACTGGCACGGCGGATATTCAATATCTTCCATCCCGAAAAGAGCCTGCTGTTTCTCGTTAATCAACGAGGTAAGCGGCCTGTCTTTCCCGTATAGGTAGATAGGTTTCTTCCCTCGTTCTTCACGGCCTTTGTTTGTCGCTGTCTCAATACCCACAGCCTTACACCACAAGCCGTCATTGGCTCTTCTTAGGGCCTTCCATTGCCCCTTCCGCTGAAACGGGCAGAAGTAGCATCCGCTCTTCCGAGGAACCTTTAGCCCATGGTGCTTTATCAGATCAACGCACCCGGCCCGGTCGATATTATGCTCTATCAATAGGTATCTATTTTCCACGCCCTTGTCGGTTGCGATCTTCGCCCTTTTCGCTTCCCCAGCGTCTATCCCGATGTGCTGGAAACAAGGCTTTTCTATGTGTTTCATCAACACCTTGACCTTGAATTTATCAGTGCACCATCTCTTGATTCTGCTCGGCATCATGCCCTTAGCAACGCAGTAATCATAAAGCGAAGAAAACCCCTCAACCGCTGGCTTGAGGATCGTCACCGGCCTGCCAGATGCGATAAAATATTCTGCGTATTCATAGGTATCGGGCCAATCTCCACCGTGATCGACAAACAGAGCCTCGAAGTCCATATCAAGGTCTTTCATCAGCAGGTAGAGAGCTACCGAGTTAACACCGAATCCCATCGATAGGTAATTCTTCAAATTTTGCTCCATCGTGAAAACTGATATTACTTTCGAATTACGCATACTCCCGCAACCCAATAATCCGGTACAGCTCGTCAAGCAGCTCGTCGCCCTTTTCGTACGCCGGAAAGTTCAACCCTTCCCGGTCACAAAAATCATGAATCTTCCGGCTTGCGGCGGCGATCGGTTCGAGCATGGCCATCTTCCTGGCAACGCCATCGTCGCGATGCAGCAGATCGGCGTTGATCCGCTCGCACATGCAGGCCAGGGCCACGGCGGAATATCCACGGTCAGGATGGCTTTCGACGAACCGCTGGAACTGCTCCCGGCGATCCTTCACCCAATATCTGTTACTCATCCCCGGCCATTCGATGATTGCTTTCTGGCAGGCGGCGAAGCCTGCGGCGATGGCCGCCTTGATGTCGACCCGGGCGAAGGCGTTCGTCTGCCGCAGGGTTTCAAGGCAGCCTGCCTCGGTGGCGAGTAGGACGAGGGTTTGGTCGGTTTCTGCGCTCATCACTGTACCCCTATTTCTTTTTTTGCCTGCCTATCTCGCCCGCAATCTTCGCACGAAGGATGCAAGGTCCCGCCTTTTTGCTCGAAAAACTTGCCAAAAAATTCACACCTCGCCCCGTATTCTTTCGGATACGATGGATGGCCATTCGTGCCGCCCCAGTTGTAGTGGCGGCAATTATTGTTGGATCTGCTCTTTTTCATTACCTTGGGATTCCATAACTTCGCTGATTGCAGCGCAAAGCGTCTCGACGACCAAGCGCTCATTTTCCCTGTCCGGTCTGTTTTCGTGTGGGACAGTGGCGGTTACGAATGTTCTGCCGACAGTCAGGTAATAGTTCTCGCCGTTGATCTCGACCCTGCGGCGGACGCATGACTCTCCGTTCATCGGTTTCCCCTGTTCATGATTTTCTTCTTCCGCCAGTCGCCGATCAGCTCGCGGTCGGACTCCCATATCCCGGCAATCTTGGTGGCCGGCAATCCTTCCGACTGGATGAGTTTCAGGACGGTCGCCTCGCTGCGGCCGATGTAGTCGCAGATCGCCTTCATGCCGACCAGGGCGGTGTGGATATCCTGATCCTTTGCCTTTGCTGCTTTGCTCTTCTCCATGACCTGCGTCATTTACCACCTCGCTCGTTGCTGTGTCGGTTGATTGGTCCGCGGGGACCTGGTCTTTTGTTCAGTTGCTTTGTTCGGGTCAGGCCAGTATCTGACGCCCTTCAGGTCGGCAGCGACCAGGATCAGGACCGAGCAGTCCCACTTATGATTGGCCCGGTTGCCGATCTGCTGCCAGACGCCTTTTTCGTCGCGGGCCTCTGCGCAGAACTGGGCCCGGAAGTCGGCGGTGACCTCGGCGTGGAAGTTGACCGCGCCAGGGTCGTCTTTATTTACCTTCAGTTTGCCGTCCAGTTTATCCTTGTAATAGGTGGTGTTGACCCGGACCCGCTTCAGGCTGCCGGGGAATTTCTTGCGCTCCGGTCCGGGATAGAATTCGACATCGGCGGTGTCGTATGGCTGGCCGCCGCGCAGGGTCTGCTCGCCCATCGACGGCAGGACACGGCCGGGGTGTTTCGCGCACCAGTCGTAGACCTCGCTGGTCCGGTGACCGCGGGCATCGATCAGACCGTAGAGGACGGGGATCTTTTTGTCGTCGGCGGTGCGATAGTCGTAATCCCACAACACCGTCTCCAGATCGTCGAAGCTCTCGACAAAGCCGTCCTTCACCAGCCAGAGATTCTGCGTGCGGCCGTAGCCGACTGCATAGATGGCGTAATAAAAGCCGGTGTCCTGGGTATCGACACCGAAGAGCAGCGCCGCCACGCGGCCGTGGCCAGGAACAATGCCTTCCGGCCGGTCATCGAGCAGAGCAAGGAGGCTGTCCTCCTGGCGGGTCACCTCGACTTCCATCCACGGTTCGGCCCGGTGCTTGTTATAAAAATCCTTGAGCATCCGCCGCCGGTCGCCTGGGTCCTGCTGCATCGAGCTGGCCAGCAGCCAGTCGGCGGCGATCTTGGAGAGCGACACCCTGGAGGATATCCAACTCGCCTGGTGGAAGCCGATATTAGCCGGACGGTGGCGATTCAGATACTGGAACAGCTCCAACCCAGGCGAGCCGTCGGTCCGTCGCTCCCGCCAGGTGCGGGTCTGGATGGCGCGGTTGCGGGCGTTATCGTCCCACTTGGCGTCGCAGTGCTCGCATTCGTACCAGGCAAGCCGCTGCTCGGCGATCAGGAGAGGGTCAAGGCTGTGGCCGTCCTCGCCCTTCGGCCATTTGATCCGCTCAAAGACCATGAGCTGCTCGCGGCCGCAGAAGGGGCAGCGGACGTAATAGTCGAAGATCACCCGGCAATACTTGGTCAGCGCCTGCCAGACCGGGCCGGACTCGACTGTCGGGGTAGAGCTGATGTAGATCTTGTGGTTGTGCGGATAGTCGATGACCCTGGCTTCGGCGTTCTTGATCGTGTCGCCCTCCCGCTTGTTCGGGGTCTCAGGGAATTTGTCGACTTCCTGCAGGTCGAGATACCGGATGGACTTGTTGGAGGTCGAAGCGGCGGAGCCAGCCCAGCCGATCCAGAAGGTGCAGCTGTTGAGTTTGACCTTGCCGGCAGAAAAGTCGTCCTTGTCGCCGGTCTTCAGTGCCCGCAGCCGCGGCGATTTGTTGATCCCCGTGTGGATCCGCTCTTTGCAGTTGTCCTTACCGGTAGTCTCGTCGGGATAGACGGACAGAATCGGCCCGGGGGCCATGTCCATTGCATACATATGGCAACTGTCGATGGCGGTCGATTTGCCGGTCTGAGGCGGGGCACAGATGACGACCACCCGCACCGACGGAAAGAAGGCGGCATCGATCTGCCCCGCGATGTGCGGCGAGATCTCCAGCCGCATAAGCGACCCGGCCAGCGCCCCCTGGGTAATATACCGGTGCCGCTCCACCCACTGCGACGGCGGGATCTTCCGCCGGCGCCGGTACATCTGCTTTTCGGCTACTGAAAAGCCGGTGCGCCGGCTGAAGCCACGTCGCAGGCTGGCAGGTAGCCAGGGCGGCGGGGTTTTTAACCGGTAAGTTTTGGGGGCGTTGGACGGGGTTAGCATGACCGGATTCTCTCAAAAATCGGCGTTATAGACTCTGCAAGGAGCCTGATACTCCCTCAATCCATCAGCCGCCGAAGCAGTCCATTCGTCGCTTCGATTATCGCTGAACTTTTCTGTCCGCACAGCATAATGAACCTGATAGCCGGCTATGGTCATGTTGCCGATTTCCAAATACCAGTTGGTGCTTTTCCCATTTGGCTTGATGCCGAGCGTTTCCTCGGCCGTCCTGACTCCGCGAACAGTCCCGAACACTGCTTTATAAGATTTCCCGTCGGGGGCGACAAACCAATCGTTTGTTGTGACCAGGGCCTTATCTCCGACCTTGATGTTCATTTTGTTTCCTCGCTTAAAGTTTGTTTGATATTGCCAGTCAGTTATAACCAACCTTTTCCTAACATCAGCCACATTGTCTGGCAGGGTCGAGCGGCTCCCATGGTCCACGAGGCTTGTTTTCGCCAGGTGGGTTTGCTGGCCTCGGGTAGACAGGAGAAATGGTGTTGCCTTTAACCAACAGGTCGAGAGTATCCCCGTTGTGACCCATCGGGTGGACGATGATATGGACGCCATGTTCGTAAATACCCTGCACGGCAACCCGGAAATCAGGTGACATTTCAACTTCTTCGCCTTTGAAATTTTCTGACTTCACCTTCATTTGCAACAATTCTTGGAGTGTTTTCATGTTCGCTCGACCTCTTAGTATTTGATCATTTTTTCTTCTTTCATCCGTATGTATGCACATCCCCATGGCACCTTAAAATGATTCGCCGCCATCGAAACTTTCACTATCTTTTCAGGCATAAGCAAATCCAGTGCGATCATATGCCTTTCTTCTGGCTCAACACCCTCTGTCCTGCAATCTGCCAGCAGTGGCTTTATGGTTAGCCAATCATTAGCCGTTAAATTTTTGGCTGAGTCATCAAGCCAATAGCCCCATCGAGACACGAACGCAGATAAAGATTCCCCGTCGCAAACAGATTTCAAATCATTCGCATAATCACGGTCCAACTCTGTTGTGTAGTAGATATCTTCCGGTTTCATTTCTGCTCCATCGTAATGATTGAGTGTACTTTCGACTGCACCTAAACCAATCCAGCCATCACCCGAGGAGGTCCTCAATAGCTCTGCTCGCCTCAGCCACGGAAACTTTTCCGAGATACCTTTGAGTTGTCGCAATGTCTGCATGCCTCAACAGGATTTTGCTTACCAACTCAAGTGCCATGCCTTGTCTTGAGGCTTGTGTTGCAGCGTGACGCCTTAGATCGTGAGGTCGCAGATTAACCCCGACAGCATGGCCATGTTTCCGGACCATCCTGAACGCGGTGCTGTAGGAAATGGGGAATATTTTGGCGTGACTTGCGATAGAGTTTTCCCTGACATAATCATCAAGTTTTCTCATCAGTCTTTGCGGTAGATAAACGACCTCTCCTTGCCGGCCAGATTTTGGTTGCTCTATCAAGATCGTATTGACCTCTATATTCAGGTTGACTGGTCGAATACTCAATACCTCGCCAACCCGCATAGCAGTGCGGCCCATAAGTTCGAGGATTAACCGTTCTTGTCCTTGCGCCCGGTATATGATCTCGTCGACGATTTCCTTATCCAGCAACTCAGGAGGAGTATGTCTCGGCTGCTTGTACAGCTTTTTGATTATTCCTTTGGCGCACGGATTTGCCATGTTCAGGTCAAAGGTGTCTGCCACAAAATTGAAGAAGGCCGAGATCTGTCCAGCGCGATTGCTCTTTGTTCCGGCAGACAGTCCATCGGTGATCATTTCAAGAAAAGTGGCAACATCGGAGTCGGGGACCTGAGTAATGTCGTTTCCTGAGAATAATTCTCTGAACTTGTTGAGGGTATATTCAAATGCTCTGACTGTGTTCGGCCTTGAATTTGCCCTGTGATAATCCATGTACGATTTAATTCCCAGATCTACACTGATGGTTGTCATAGCTTTATCTCCTTTATCCAGGCATCCAACTGCAGTAAATACTGGCCAATTTTTTTAATAAGCCCCTCTGTCCTTTTTTTACGCCAGCAATTGACGAGGCCGCCTCTCTCAAGAGCCAACTTTTTCGTGATATATTCGTCGGCCAGGGCGTTACGGGCGGCAATTACAGCCTCGACGGGAATGTCAGTCATCTTTGCCCCTCCCCGGGGAACGGAACATCCGTCCACCATTGCGGATCATGCAGCTGGTCGTCGGTTGTCAGATCAATCCATGCCGGGGTTTCGCCGTCAGGCATAATGCTCATATAGCCCTTGACGACATCGTCGAGAAATCCGTCGTAGATCAGGATTTCTTTGCCGGCATCAGGGATGTTTGCCGGGCCATTGGGGCCAATCTCGTGCCAGGTGATTATACCGGTCAATTCTTTTGCCATGAGTGGTTCTCCTTTACTTAAGCAATCAGCCGCCAAATTCGTCAAACTCATCTTCTCCATCATCACCAAACCCACCACCAACACCCTCAATCTCCAGCTCGACCAGGAAATCCCCCATCGAGGCGAATTCATTCATCTGCCGGTCTTTTTTTTCCAACAGGTATTCGAGCAGGTCGGTTGCCCGCGACTGGTCGCCCTGGACCAGGGCTATCATCTCGGCCAGCGACGACTGGAACATGTATTCCAGGCCGTTATCGAGGACCACAGCCCGGGCAGCCAGTTCGGCGGCGACATCGCTTTTCAGCACGTAGAGTTTTCTTTCAACCTCGAACTTGAACTCGTCGCGCTTGGTGGCGATGTCGATCCGCCTGATTTCCTTCTGCGTCTTCTGAGCGGCGAGGTTGATCGCCGCCTGGTCGGCCGACACGCCGACGGAAGAGTGGATAAGATTTTTTTCCGCGTACTTCTTGACCGCGCCCTTGGTGTAGACCCCGCCCCGGTTGACCATCAGTTTGCCGGCCGTGCAATGGTTATAGAAGGTCTGCTTCTTGACCTGCCAGCCGTCGGCCAGGAGATGAGCGAGAACGTCCGCCTTGACTTTGGTCCCCCGGTAAGCGCTCCAGTCGGGCGGCCGTATTTCTTCCGGTTCAGGACGGGGCATTGATTACTTTACCTTTCGCGCAAGCGATACTTTTCCGAACATCGGCAGCTGGACCGCCCCGGTTTCCGAAACGGCCGGCTGCTTCTTCTCTGGAGCCGGAGGGCTGCACGCTTCTTCCAGCCGCCTGGCCCGCGCCTCGATGGCCTGCATATAACTCCGGTCGACCGGGCGACCGCCGACCAGGCCGACACGCTTCATCTTGAAAAGCGGCTGATCCATACCATGGTCCTCCTGTCAAGCAGCCTTCAGGGCGTGCAGCTGATCGGCGGTGACACCCTGCACCGTCCCCTTGATAACGCCCAGGGCGATATCAAGGAGGAGATCGGCTTTCGATGGGTCAGAACTGCACAAGACGGCGGGGACCGGTTTTATCATTTCGGACCAGCTCGGCCAGCCGTAGGATTTTTCGATTTCCAGTGCATTGACTTTCTCCCGAAGATGGCTGACTTCATTCTGAATCCCTTCAATTTCAAGAACTGCAGCTGAGACAGCTATATCAACCGGGGCCAAGTGATCAACTTTCAGGGTTTCGAAAACTTTATTCTGGAATGAGATAAGTGCGCCGCCCAAATTCGTGAGCCGCTCGATTTCAATCTGGTCCATCTTCTTTTCCAGTCTCAGCTTTTCGATTTGTTCCCGGATGCTCCGGACATCAGCCAAGGCCAGCTTCAGCTGCTCGATCTCGTTTTGGGCTGCCTGCAGATCGGCGGCTGTCGAGTCGGCAGAGGTTGCTGCTGTGGCCTCGAAACCGAAATGTTCCGCCAACCAAACCGCATCCTTGGTTTCCAATAGTGCCTTGGCCAGCAATCCGGGGGAGACATTAGCCGCCCGCCATACATGCTCGCATGTCGGGCAACAGTTTTTCCCGCGCACCTTCCGAACCCTCTTTTTCAAAACGCACAAGTCGCATTTGCCGTCAACTATCGCTACCATCTCTTTCACCTCGCTTTCTTGAATGTTTTCCGACTTCACCATTGCCTGGGGATGGCCCGGGCGCACGCTGCAGTAATTGAGGACAATACCGGTCTTCATCTCGATAGTTTTCCGGAAGGCGGCGCAGTCGTTGCGAAAGACTTCATCCGTGCAATCATCCGTATTCCGTCGTGTTATCGGGCATCGCTTACGCCCCGGTATTGTTGTTTCCATCACTGCCCCTTGTTTTTACATTGCGGACGGAGTCCGCCATTTAATCGACCACATATGCCTGCCGCGCTCGGCCGGCCTTGACGATCCGGCCGAGAACGCCGACCGGCCTTGACGATCCGGCCGAGAACGCCGACCGGCTGGCAGGCGATGCAGAAATATCCGCCATTCACCCCGGCGAGGAACGTGTCGCCGAAGCAGACACAACACCAGCGCAGGGCAGGGATGACTTCCGGCAGCGGTACAGTATCGTATGCCGGCTGCAGCTCCGCCGCCGTGGCCCCAGCGCTCGCCGCATTCTCTTGTTTTCCGGTAGAGATATCTTTTCCCCCATCCCCCGACGTGAAACTCACAGGCGATAAGGGCAAGTCATGAACCTGGGTGGAAGCGGGGCGTGAGACCTGCGGCAGCAGTCCTGCTTCGACCCAGGCGCGGAGAGATCCGCCCAACTCGGCGAAGTGGCCTGGGTCTTTGCCCTGCGGTACCGGCCAGAAGCGGGCTTGGCGGAAGGCCTTCTGCCACCGATCGATCGCCGCTGGTCCGGCGCCTTGTTTGCCGTCCTTGCCTTGGTCGGCATCGAGGGCAAGGAGGATCACCGGCAGGGCCAACAGCTCGGCGCGCACCGCGGCGGGGAGTCCGGATGAAACCGTACCGAGAGCAATGACCAGGACCTGGTCGTGAGCGGCTGCCGTGGCGATTGCATCAAGTTCCGCCTCGACGATCACCGCGCCGCGGGGGGCGCCGGATGGGCGGAGGATAAGCGGCTCGTTGCCGGATCCTTCCAGCCATACGTATTTCAGGTCCGGCAGAAAATTTGCCCTGGCCTCGTCGGTGCGGCGGACCCGCAGCCGGTGGATCCGGTTGTCGTCGTAGATCGAGATCAAGAGACCGCCGGGGATCCAGAGATCTGTTTTGCCGGCGCGCGGTTGCAGACCGATGGTATCCCGCTTGACCTTGTGGTCGTGATCGAGCCAGCCGAGGCCGAAGCGGTCGGCGGTCTCGCTCGATATTCCGCGCTTGGCCAACCAGGACAAGGCCTCGTTGTTCGCCTGCAGGCGTGGCATGGCCTTCTCGGTCAATAGCTCAGCCCATTCGCGCCAGAGCACCGCCGGAGATTTGACGACGGTGAGTGGGAGGTCTTTATCCTGCTTGCCAGCATGCGGCTCGATGACCCGCGGCTGCCGAGCGATCCGCTTGCCGGAGCCGTCGCCGAGGCGGCAGGTGCCCTTGACCTGGCAGCCGTCGAAGCGGCAGGGGACTCCGGCGGCCTCGTGGGCCTCGGGGCAGGTCTTGCCGTCAATCTCCCGTAACCAGGTGATGAGATCGCCCTTCCAGCCGCAGCCGAAGCAGCGGAAACCGCCGTCGGTGTACATCGAGAACTTTTCCGACCTGGAGGAACCACCACACTTCTTACAGGGACCGGTGAACCTGCCGCCGGATTTTCTGAGATTGTGCTTGGAGGCTATGTCGATGATAAGGTTCAACATGAGTAAAATTTTTCCTAATTGGTGGTCATTAACTTTCTAATATTTTTAACTAATTGTTTTTATTGCTTATTATTATATAATTATGAGTAAATGAGTAAAATGTTATACGCGTACGTGAGAGAGTTTTGTTGCGCTGTTTTTCCTTCGCGTGTACGTGCGGGAAATTTACTCATTTGCTCATAAATTTCTGAAATGTCTTTTATGTTCGAGGTGTTGCCTTTATTAGTTGGCTGAGTGTTGCATATGAGTAAATGAGTAAACATCTATTCTCCCCTCATAGTTTCTTTGACTGATTCCTTCACCGTCATTTTATAGACCCAGGTTTTCCCCCCTGACGGTTCTACGCGGAAGCCCTTGTCGCGCAGCTGCTTGTTTATCGTTTTCATGTGGGGGACGTGCTTGTCCGACGAGTCGGAATTTTCCGACCACCAAAATTTAAAGACATCGTACATCACCGTGCAGGCCGTATTGATCTCTGGTCTGTCAGGCCAGGTGTCCATGCAATCTTCGATGAAACGTCCGACATAATCCTCTTCACTGGCCAGTTTCAGCACGGCATCGAGCACCTGTTGTGGCGGCTTCAAGCCGATGTTCTGCCAATCGAGACAGCCTTCGACCTTCCATCTGAGGATTCCTTGGCGATAGGCCGACAGCTTTTCGTAGAGTTTCGGATCTTTCTTGCGGAACTTGTCGGCCTGGACCGGGAATTTTCGCTTGTATTCATCCGGATCGTCGACGTACATGAATGGGAATTCGATGATCAGCAGCCTCTCGGCCAAGGAGAATTCCCGAGTAAGACCGGTCGGGAAATTGTTGGTCTGCAGAAAAACGTTGTGTGTTGGGTCGAATGTGATCTCGGAAGAGAAGTTGGGGCGGCAGGTTATTTTGTTTTGGCCGGTGAGGGCCTTTACCGCGGCGCCGTCGATCTTCTGCTTGGGGTTGGTCTCTGCCGCCATGATCATCCGCTTGCCGAGTAATGAATACTTGTGTTCGCTTGCGGCATTGGCGGACGGCTCGTTGCGCTGCTCAAGAATCATCGCCCGGCTGATCTCGTGGTAATATGGGCCAAACATATCTCCGATCAGGTTGAACAGCACTCCCTTGCCGTTCCGCCCTGGGCCGATGAACACCCATATATATTGCTCGAAGGAAAAACCGGTGAGAGCGCAACCGAATGACCTCTTTAAAAATTGCTCCATCTCGACCGAGTCGGAAATCTCTTGTACAAAATCGACAAACGGCTGGTACTCAGCTCTCGGATCGTATGCGACTGACAGAGCTTTAGTCATCCGGTCTGACGGGTTGCCGCGGGTTAGCGCTCCGGTTTTGAGATCTATAACGCCGTTCTGGACCGGCAAAAGCCATGGCTTTTTATTAAATTCCTCTTCCCTGCAGGCCATCGCGGCACGATCCACGATGGCAGCCATTGACAAGGTTTTTTTCATTCCCTCTTCAGTCCTGAGCTTGTCTACCCGAGATAGGTATTTGTCGCGCAACGCAACCTTCCACCCTTGTTTCTCATCTTTTTTCTCGATGGCGTTTTGCTCGATCTCATCGGTCAACTCCATCGCCCGCTTGGCATATTCTCTGGCGCACTCCTCAACTGCGTTGAGCGACTCCCGGAAGACGTCCAACTCCCACACATTGTCACGCCAGGCGTACCATTCTGGCTCTTTATTCTGCCGGGTTACATTGAGCAAAAACCGGTCTTTAAAGAGAGTTGCCGCCAGACATCCGTCACCGCGGCTGTTGCCGTCGAGGCAGGTTTTGACAAACAGAGGATCGAGCGGCTCGCGCTCCTTGTCCTGCAGCAACGCCGCCGCCCGCTCCTCC
>Ga0209518_1000769_pt1 | contig 39652 bp, 61 predicted proteins | sample RifGroB1_FD_183993 | JGI IMG/M metagenome (GOLD analysis project Ga0209518, IMG submission 183993) | Groundwater microbial communities from Rifle, Colorado, USA - Groundwater B1 (SPAdes) (version 2) | ecosystem: Environmental > Aquatic > Deep subsurface > Groundwater | place: Rifle, Colorado...
ATAGTTCCAGTCTTTTTGTTGTGGTAGCCAACGAGACTGGATGATTAGTGCGGATGCAACCACACGCACAAGAAACCATCCCACAAATTAGTATTTCAAGGTGTCTGAGGATTGACAAGATTCTTTAAATAAAACGAATCATTTAGATTGACATTGGCAACAAAACTTCTCGGTTGGGGCAGGCAGAAGGGCGCAAAGCACGGTTATCCCAAATTGGCAAAGCAATCAAAAACTCCAAAAGGAGTAACCAGTTCTGTTGAATCTACCGGAACAACTCAGCACAAATTTCTAAAGAAGGACGATCATTCACCGTTAAGAGATCAACATGGAAACTCATACGGCTTTACAATTCCAGATAATATACTGAATCATCCAGATTGGAAATCTCCTGAAAACATCAGTAAAGAAATAGAACTCAAACGTAGACAAATAGAAAATATAGATAACGCTATCAGTCAATTTAATCAAAGAAAGAAAGACAATGTTAATGATAAATATCAACATCATAATGAACCTGATGCAATAAAGGAATACGCATATTATAATAAACGAATAAAAGAATTACAAAAAGAACGTGCTGATATAAAAGGACAGATACTATTATTAGAATTTAATCAAAGTTGAACTAGTAAAACAATGGTATAAAATAGTAAATCGAGAACCATGAAAAATAATTGTTGTTGCTGAGTATTTTTGCAAAATTGGCAGAAGTTCTAAAATGAGCCATACAAAATTTAAGAATGGTAACGCACAGGCGTGAATAACGGATTTCACTGTCAGACAAAATCTTTAAGTACTAACGAGTACAAGAAAGTACGTTGAAAACAATCAGGCCGGTAATCAAAGAATCAACAGTAAAACGTCTTCGCGATTCAGGTAACTATCCACCGAAAACAGATGTTGATTATATGATTAATGATGTTCTTGACAAGTTGGAGAAAAAGAAATGAAACTAGAAATTTCTAACATTAAAATGCCAATGGATAAGAAAGGTAAGAATTATTTTATGATTCATTTGTTTTTGGTTGGAATTGTGTTAGTGATATGGGGTATGACAGTAAGCGCATATTGGTATTCAGGTGCAGGTGGATTATGGGCAATATCCTTTGGTTATTTGGTTGTCATTGGCGTAATACTGGTTTCTTTAGCGGATTATCTTGATATTATTGAATTAAGAAAATCGGTTGCTAGGCATACAAAATGTGTAATCTGTGGCAGAACAAATGAACCAGCAAAAATCAGCAGAGATGAAGAAACACACGATGACACTATAACAAAAATGACAAAGATTGATAAAGATAAAAAAAGTGGTAGTGAAATTATAACTGAACATCAACATATTCCAGAAGTAAAACTATCTGGTCTTGTAATAAACAATAGAGTTGTCTGCATAGAATGTGTAAAAATCATGAAGGAATTGGTGAAATAATTGCCATCTATAGCACTTATTTTCATCGCGATATTTTTCATGTTTGCAATGACTTTTGTTTTAACCGAATTAATGTTTGCAGGTAATGTGATATTATCTGGTAACTGGCTTGATAATGATAAATGGAATGAAAGACGAGATGGTTGTTTCTATGGCAGTATAAATTCAACAGAAAACAACATAAAACTCTGTAAGGAAGATTTCGGTTTCATGGGATGGAAACAGTGGACTACAGACTCGGAGGAAAAACTACTTGAAGAGTCAATGCTAAAGATAGTGAATCCGTCACCAAATAAGATACTTGTAGTGCCATACGATACAAATCTTGAATACGATGTTGATCCATAGATTGGATTAACTGAAATACAAACAAACTGAACTGTAAATCTTAAACTATTTTTTGTTGTTGCTTGCAGATAACTTCATGTCGGTCCTGTTCAATTCTAGTCATATTGATACATTCCTCACCACACCTGGAACAAGGATTTGATGGTTTGAATCTCTTACTGGTTCCCATAGAATAGAATAAACGAGTTAAAATTTAAAATTGTTGATTAAGAAATACCGATGAAAAATTTTGTAAAACAAGCCAAAAATTCGGCTTTACATTTTATTTTTTGAAGCCAACTCTTGTTCGCTACACATGAAAACTAATTCTTAAATAAATGCAAGAATAAGATTGTTGAATGTCAAAAGGTCACAAAGACAAGCATGGCAAATTCCATCCACATGACAACTCAAGGAAAATTTCAGGTTGTCATTTCAGCAGAGAACATAATGGAATTAAAAAACCAAGGTTTCTAAAAAGAAAAGATTTGCCACAAAAAGATGATTCTAGAATAAATAGAAAGGATTTTGACGATGTTATACCAATGAATAAGGACATCTGCAAATTTAGACCAGAACTTTATGGATATAAAAAAGATTTTCTCGATATGGTCTATGATAACATAGAAAAACACAGTAACGAAGAAAATAACAGAGATAAAATTGTGAATATTGCTACTGAAATTATTGCAGGATTTGTTTACCAGCAACCATTCTATAATGCAAATAAAACAACTGGTACTGTAACAATGATAGATTACCTAGAAAAGAATGGCTATAGGATAAATGATGATGTAATTGATCAGATAGCAGATCTAGGTGAAAAATGGAATATTTGTTACGAAGATGATAAAGAAAAACTCTATGAAGATTTTAGAAATTTATTGAAGAAAAATATAGAACCTAAAGTTTAGCGAGTCTTGCAAAGGCTTTAGGATTTCTGTCGAATATCTTTTTTACTTTGCCCCATGAATAGTTTCCTAATATTGAACTTTCCATGTTTGATAATTAATTGAGATATATTTAACTCTTTGAAGAACAAACCTGCGAATCTGTAAAGCAGTGTAGATCCTATGATTAAAAAGTTAAATTAGGAGAAAGATCACATGGACAGTATCGCTGAGGATGGGATTTGAACCCATGATTGCCCTGTCCGAGCAAACCTGATCATAAGTCAGGCGCATTGCCTAACTCTGCCACCTCAGCAATTTTCTTAAATCATTTCTAATATTTAAAGTGCTACATTGTAGCAAATGATATATACTGCTACACCGTAGCACTTACATGCCGAAACAAATTGTCAAATGCCCTCAATGTAAAAGAGAGATAGCAACAGGATCAAAAGACAAGTTTCAATGTAGAGATTGTTACAAACGATTTCCAGTAGCGGAGAACCTAGCATGACTGGTCTACAACCCATTGTTTTTGAGGGTGGTTGCATCAAACTATCTACAGATCACGGTAAAACGAAATACTCATTAAAAGTCTGGCTTAACACATTTAATTATCAAAATTTGGAATCTGGTGACTGGTCCGGAACAAAAGAACAGATAGATGAACTAAAGGCCAAGGTAAAGAACGTAATTCTAAATCTACGATCAGAGCAAAACCAATCAGAAACCAAATGTTCTAAATGCAGTAAAAATATGATAAAAATAGGCAATGATCTATTCTGTTTGAAATGCAGAATCCACATAGATGGAGATTTACAAAAGAATCCAACCGTAAACCAGGTGAGTGCGAATTGAGTCAAGAACCTGTAAAAACAACAATGTACTGCGATGATAGAATGACAATGGATGCAATAATCGAGTATGCAATTCAAAAAAAATTCATGAGTAGATGCGGAGAAAACTATCATTATTCAGACACGTTCAAGAATGTTGATGAAATTGTTATGATGGCACGCGGAGAAGGTATCGTAGTTCTGTATGAAGAAGATGGGATATGTTATAGATTGACTCAAAAAGGCGAAGACTGGTTTAAAGGTTTACCAAATAACTCAACGGTTTCACAGGAGAATAATAATTGAGAGTTTTACTTCCAAAAATACTCGCACATGGATTCTACAATACTGCTATCGTGATAATACGAGCCATACATTCCAACCGTAATGTAAAGCAGGAGAATAAAAGTTGAAGATAAAAAGATTCATTCCTTTATTTATCCTGATATTGATCGGAATTTTTTCGATATGTTATTGGTCATTACAAATTCTGAATGGTAGAAATGAAACTTGGTTCTATTTTATGCTCATAATATCTATTGGAATAATAGGAATTAATATTGTTAGTGTAAAAAGAGAATATAATATACAAAAATCTCAAGGAGTAAAACAAGAATGAGTGAACTGATAATCATGCGTTGTTATAAAAAAAGTTCATTCACTGATGAGTTACGAGGAATAAGAGAAATCAATCCAGAGGTCCAAAAACTATTCAATGACGGAAATGTTATTCATTGGCAGAGATACCCAGATAATAAAATTCTGTTAGAAATACAATCAAGTGATAATGTAGCGCAACCGATGGATGGAAGTGTACCACAGAAGGAGAAGGAAAATTGATCGCAGTTAAACCAATTTCAACAAATAGTTTTATCATAGAAACGGGTGATGTATCATTAACGATCTATGAGACCAGTGAAGGACAGATTGAAATTTTACCTACTCAGAAATACAAGACATATGAAAAAATAGTTTTACAGATAGATCACGATGGTGGAAAAGAGAAAGGATTACACGATCAAAACTTGGATAATGTATTTGGTGATAGAATTAGAATTCTTGGACTTGTTTTACAAAATAGCCAGAATGTAACTGAGAGGCGTGAACCATAATGGAAGGCATATCAAGAAAAAACCTAGATAGGATATGCGAACTATTAGGTAATCATATTGGAACCGATGAATCAATACAACTAGCAAATAAGTTAGACAAGATAGACATAATACCAAAACTGTACGCATATACCTATTTCAAAAAAGTACATGATATGATAGATGAGTTATACGAGGGCAAAAAGATTGATGTTGACGAGTTAGAACAAATGATAGAAAATAATCCGAAGTTAGAATTAGGTGGAATTGTTTATGGAAGTAACTCGGTTCTAATAGCAAAACGAATGCTTGGTTTTCTAGGCAATGGTTTTAAACGTGAAAAGATGTTCTGTGATTTTGATGATTCTAGGTTTCATGCGGCCGTAAGTGTGGGAAAATGTGATAATGAGGATCATGATGGCGATACAACCACAAATGAAAATCTTAGACTAACACCGCTTTATGATGCTGATGAGGATTCGGCAAAATATGACGATACACCTAGTTCATGGTGGTGCAAAGAATGTATTGAGAATACAGATTTTAATGACTGTGATGTCACTGTGAGTTGCGATATGGATGATGATTACTAAAATGAATAGAGCCATACAGTTGAAATCATCTGTATCTGAGAGGCATGAATCATGAGTCTGGATATTGAGAAACTTAAAGATTTGAAAATGAAATGGGTTACATTCGGTGCAATATTTGGTTTGTTCTTTGGCGCAGTGATAATTTTAGGTATAGTAATCGAATATTCAGAATCAGTAATAAAAACCACGTATGTTAGTAGTGATGGCCATGTATTAGCAGATAATGTAGAATTAACAGATAGAAATTTTGCAAATGATTGTGAGATTGGCTATATAAAAGATTACGATCCAACGTTAGGTAGTTTCTGTAGATCTGAAAAGATAAAATCTTTTGTGGGTTGTTCAGATGAGATTTGTTATGTTAATGGAGTTACTAAACAAGAATGTTGAAAAATCGCAACCATCAGTCTCACAGGAGCCTAAATCTTGAATAGTGAGTACAAGGCAAAGATGGAAGTCCATGATATATTATTTTTATCTGGAATGACAGTATCATTAATCATGATTTTTGTTTTATCGAAATTAGGATCAGTATTTCTTTTTCTACCGATTTTAGGATTTGCAATACTAACATTTGAATACGGCTACTATTTAGCAAAACAAAAGTTCTCGGCAATACAGAATAATACAACGGTGACTGAGCCATGAGTCAACAAATGTTAAACAATGATTACAAGTATATCACTATGATAAAGACCAAAGATTTACCACGAACAGCAATCTTTGATGTATATACAAAATCAGGAGATGCGGTTCTAGGAGAAATCAAATTCTTTCCTAGATGGCGACAATATTGTTTCTTTCCAGAAGACGACTGTGTTTTTTCAAAGGGTTGTATGGTTGACATTAATGATTTTATTGTACAACTTGAACAGATAAGGAGAAATACAAAATCGAACAACAGTAGCGCAGAGGAACAAAAATGAGTCTAATCATAATGTCAAGGGAAGAATTCTACACAGAGGTAAAGAAACGATTCGGTGAAAATCCAAAAGATTGGACTTTTGAGTGTCCCTGGTGTAAATTTAGACAATCAATGAATAGTATTCTTACGAATATCAAAAGAAATGGTTTACATTTATCTCAACGATATGGTGAGATTACTAAAGAAAACATATCACAATTACAACCAAAAGTAGACCAAGAATGTTTATCTGCACAATGTAACTACGTGGCATATGGATTGATCAGTGGTTCTTTGGAAGTTGATGGTCATAGATACCTGAATTTAGCGGTGATACAAAATTCTACAACGGTTACTGACGAGGGTAAATCATGATATTGAAAGGTCGTATCGTTCAGATCATTAGATGGGAAAAGAGAAACTCATATTTTGACTTAAAAAGTCTTGACGGTGCTGAATATGATGTAATTGTTGTCGGTGATGAATCCGAAAAAAGTGGAACATGGTTGTCTAACTGGATTAATTCATGGAAGAGAATACCATTAACTAATGAGAACTTCTCATTTCCAATATCATTATGTGTCAAAAAACCTAATAAATACAATGTGAATGATCTGATAACATTGGATCTAAATATTGTTCAGAAACAGATCGATAATTCGGTAAATCAAAGGCACGAATCATGAAACCATGGAGATGTGTATTCATGGTAGTTGGTATCTATATTGGTGTAATTTTACCAATCGCTGAAATGGATGTAATAGAATTTGAGTGGTATAGACCGTTAATCGCAGTCACACTTGGTGGACTTGGGTTAGTGATGTTTTATATTCCATTGAGGCATGGTGACTCATTTGATCTAAATCAAGAACATAATTTACGTTTCAGACGGGATGTAACACAGGTGAGTAAAAATGAATAAAGAGCAAATTCTTGACCTGTATGCAGAAGCCTACAAATTGGTCTTAGATAGAGGTTTTGAGTGGGAGATTAAAATGGTAGAAGGATATGACTGGCGCACAACAACGATGGAACAATTCTATCATCAATATGTCTGGTGTGTACTATCTGCCGGATGTAGTAATGCTGCATGTCAGTCAATGTTTGATGATTTCTTCAATCTTGATCAGAATCCAATGGTTATCAAACATAACGGGAAACGCCTGGCTCTGATCAAGGCAATTAGTGAACATATGTTATGGTATTTAGAATGGAAAAGATTAGCAAAAATAAATCTACAACAATCAATTGATTACCTGGGAACATTATTTTTCATAGGACCAGTAACAAAATATCATTTCACTAGAAACATCGGAATTGATTGCGCAAAGCCTGACAGACATATGGAAAGGCTTGCTATAGAATATGGATTCGGAAAGCCACAAACAACCAAAAGTTATGTCTATGATAAAGAAGTAAATGATATGTGTAAATATGTTGCAGGCCAAAGAGGTGACAAAATAGGAGTTGTGGATGTTATTTTTTGGAGATATTGTAATCTTGTAGGTACAAGGGAGTTGATCAACGCATGAGTCAACAACAGTGGATTAAGATCATAAACAACTTTCCAAGTAGATGTGTGCAATGTGGGGATTGGCTTGCTGTTGGTCAAACCGCAATGTGGTTAAAAGGTTTGGGCATAAAGCATGAAGAATGTCCAATCGGACTAGTAAAGGATGAAACCACTTTGGTCATCATTGATCAAGAAGATAAAGAGAGATTAGGCATCAAATGACTCAATTACATTTCTCAGTAGGGGTTTCTCAGCCTTGATCGAACTCAAAATGAAAATGGATGGGAAGAAAAAGAAAATCAAACTGCATAACAGTTACTTTGTATTGCTCAAGGCTGCACTCGACAAAACAAAGGTAAAGTATACGCTAAGAAAGACGGAACCAAAAAAACAATGACTGATGACATGCTAAAACGACTGGAACAGGCAAAGAAAATATGCATCGACTGGCTTTCAAATCCAGAAACACCACCAGAAAGAAAATCAGTCCATGAGGCTGTGTTACAGACATTGGAATTTGTCGAGAATGGCCTGAAACCAGAAATCGCAGACAGCCAAAATTCTTTTATCTAAAGCCAGAATGAAATATTTATGAGTAATGAAACCGAAAAGATTTGTTTAATTGGAATGATTGAGAAGGTTAAAAGCAACATAAAGCATAATGAAAAGAAAATTAGTAATTTACAATTAGAGTTTCCATTATTCAGGAAAACCGAGCCATATTACAATAGACCGACTGAAATTAACATGCAAATACGAAAACTTGAAGGTGAAATAGCCAGATTCAATGAAGTCATGAAGGTTTTACAGTTCAACGAAGAACATGACGTTGTTCATGTTCATGTTGATAAGACTTGGATACCTGAAACTGAACTAACGAACAAAGAGCAAGTAGACAGAACGATAACTTTTGCGGATGGATTAGATGATAACTAGGCAATCATCCATTAAAAAGGCTGTACATCATGTTCATACCATTGAAACAAATCCGTCAGCAGATTCCTATGGAACACCAAAATGGCTTTATTATTATTACTGTCAGTTTTTTGGCATAAAACCCAAACTTGATGTATGTGCCAACCATTTCATTCATTGTTGTGATGATTATTTCACTATAGATGACGATATGTTCAAGCATGCAATCAAGGTAGATTTCTACATGAATCCATTCTATTCTCAGGTTCAGGAATGCATGGATTGGGCTTGGAAACAGGTAAGAGATAATAATGTTAACGCATTGATATGTGTAAATGCACAATTAGGAGCAGAATGGTTCAGAAAATCATTATGGGAACCATATAGAAAGGATGCCAAGAATGGCTGCTATGGCAAAAGAGTTGACTTGGAAGTTGTACCAAAAAGGGTAAAATTCCTTGACAGGTTCGGCAATATACCAGTTTACATAGACAAAGATGGGAAGAAACATGAAAATACGGCTATGTATTGGACTGTTTTTGCGAAACTGGTTGCTGGTGCGACTCTATGAGTTTTTCTTGGAAAACTATGACCATTCAAAATATATACACATAAGAAACCATAATCAAAGAATTGTTTACGAATACAGAAAAATTATGACCGAAAGAGCAAGAGATGACTTTGACTGGTTCGTAAAAAATACACCTGATGAGATATTACCATATCTTTGTAATTAAAAGTTATGAAGGGATTTTGGTATTTTTTTAAGAATAGGAAAAATAAAACAGTAAAATTCGAGGATCAGTTATTTGTAGGTCTTTGAGTAAAGTTATCTAATTCCGCAAATTTTTCCAAGACATTTGATGTAAACAGAATAAACGTTTTAGTGTAATTACAATTGACAGTATTTTTTAATTATGGATTTTTTTAGAGTAAATGAGTGTTTTATTGATGGATGAAACTGAACAAACAAATGACTCATATAGAAATATGAGTGCAGAAGAGCAGGAAATTTACAGGCCATTCCTGCTTTGCAGAGATGGATATAAATGCAATATTTGTAAAACATCAATTCAGTTACTAATCGAGGAATCACAACGAAAAGAAGAATCAACTGGAACCACAAGGCAATTGCCAGTTGTCCTAGTGGAACATAAAAATAATGATAGTTGGGAACGAGATTCAATTGATCCTATATCCGGTCAGATAATTTATTGTGGTAATTTACAGTTATCGTGTTATCCATGTAATAGAAAGAAAAATCCCCATAAAATAAAAGCGACACAGGCATATGGTAGAGATCCAAGTAGGGAAAAACTGGACAATCTTAGGTTTGAACCAACATATCATCGTAACCTTCATAATTATCTGGTTGATTCGGAACAAGTTTGCTTGATTGCGTTAAAAAAAGCAGGGAAAAAACTTTCAGAGGGCGGTAATAAGGTCACTGTCTGGCGATATTTTGAATCTGAAGAAGTAAGTGAAGTAAACAGATTTGGTAGTTATAGGATATTTGCCTGGAAGTGTAAGGAAGATTATTGTAATGGCACTCATGTTTGCCTTAGAATTCAGAAACCATTAAAATTAATCAAGTATGAGATTGATATACTACAATCAAAATATGACAAGGAATACAATAATGGTAACAGGGAAGAATTCATGAATAATCGCATTAATTTTGAATCATTTATGACGTTTGCAGAATACTATAACAAATATTCTATCTTGGCAAATCAGTTCAATCAAGATCTAGATGAAATCACTAGTGTGTCAATCAAGACACACCATGATTTCCAGTCTAATAACCGTTTGATCCGATAGTGTGTAATTTTCAAAAATCAGAGTTTAAAATGACCTTATTTTCTTCATTTTTAACAATACTGCGAGATGAAAGCATCTAGTGCGTGTGTTAATAACACTAGTGCGTGTGTGTGCGTGTATACCAAAAAAGAACAAAAACGTGACCGAGATGAAATAATTATCAAGTATGTACTACTACCTAATTTTCCAGTCACAATTCTTTTAAAGTGTAATATTTGTGATTGAACATGCCATCAGGCTACTGCGTGAAATGTAGATCTAAAAGAGAAATGTCCAACGCAAAATCAATCACTATGAAAAATGGAAGACCTGCGACAAGAGGCACTTGTGGTAAATGCGGTACTTCCATGTTCAGAATTGGGAAAGCATAACCCAATAACCCAACTTTTTTCAACCAATAATATTTTATCAATTAAAATGCAAACAATACTGTACAAAGTTTCATTATTGGTGTGGCATAGCAATAGTCAACAAATTATGTGCTTTCAATAAAAAGCCACACCAATTTGTTTAATAAAGAAGGCTCTGTTAACTTATTGGGTGCTTGTCAAATGTCTGTAAACACTAGGTCAATGCCTGACGCATCAAACAGTTTTAACGCCAGAATGCATACCATATGCCCATTGCCAATCAGGTCCGTAAAACAGAGATTTAAGCCAAACGCAGAACTGTTCCAAATGATGGAAATATTCCGCCAGATGGTAAATGATTGCATGCGAATCGGATTAGAGCACAACTGTTCAACAATAAGGAAACTATCCCCATTGGCATACTACCAACTGGAAAACCATTCCATCATGTCATATTACAAGCTGACTGCAATATCACAAGCCTGTGGCAGACTGTCACAGATGAAAAAAGACATCAAAAAAGGCAGAAAGCCAAAATCACCATACGTGCAAAAGCCATATCTGGTATCATGCTATGGATTCAAAATTAACGGAATGCTGCTGTCAATTCCGATACGAAACAGAGATTATGCAAATATTCTGTTAAACGATCATACCACAAAAACCATATCAGATAAATCACTTAAAATCAAATCATTTACCATTACGCCAACCTCTCTGTCTCTATCAATGCAAAAAGAAATTGAAATGATCAATCCAGAAAAAACAATAGGAATAGACAGGAACGAAAGAAACATCACGTTTGGAAATGATGAGAAGGTAGTCTATGTTGACACAACTAAGTTATCCAAAATGAAGGAAAAATATTCATCGATCAAATCCACGTTCAAGAGAAACGACCACCGAATCCGCAAAAAGATTTATGGTAAATTCGGAAAGCGACAGTCAAACAGGGAAAGGCAGGCACTGCACATTGCCTCAAAATGCATAGTAGAATATGCCAAAAAGCAAAAGGCGATGATCATCTTCGAGGACATAAAGGGAATCCGAAAATTATACAAAAAAGGAAACGGCCAGGGGAAGAAATTCAGAAGGAAAATGAACTCGTGGTCTTTTTATGAACTGGAAAGGCAGGTAAAGTACAAGGCAGACTGGGAAGGCGTACCAGTCAAGTTTATAGATCCAAAACGCACCAGCACGCTCTGTCCAATATGCGGAGGGAGACTCCAAGAGGACAGGCAACGATCTCGTGATTTGTGGTGCAGTAGTTGTAAGCGATGGCGAAACAGGGATGTTATCGCCTCAATGAATATTGCTTACAAGGGGTGGGTCAGGTTTATCCATCCATGTGACACATGTGAAGCGATGAAGGGGAACCCGAAAGAACCGGTAATCCTCAGAGTTGATGTGTCAAAGTGCTTGGAGGTGTGTCTATGACATCCGACAAGTTAACAGAACCATAAAGAACTACACTAACAAAATCATATGAATTTCGGGTATACGACTGTTTTTTTTATTACTATAGCCTTGGTTTTAGCATCATTATTCTATTTATGGCATCAGTCACAAAAGATTGAAACATATTGCATAGATGAAATATGCATAACAGATGCAAAATTATTTCATGCACAATGCTCACTAAATACATGCGTGTATAATCTTGACAGTCCAAAAGGAATACAAACTATGACTCATTACAGGTCTTGGTCTTTTGCAGGAGATTGTATATATGTTGAATTTGGCACATGTCAAAACTACCGACTATTCTATGATAACCAATGGACTAGACAGGATGTCCAGTATCAAGGTGTTGATCTTGTAATTCTTGGCAGAAAGATATGATAGGTATCCAAGTGTCCATGTATCCTTTTTACTCCAAATTGACAACAAACTGTAAAAAAATCATATCATAAGGTGTAAATACTAAAAATTTTACTAGAAAACATCAATGAGTACAACATTACTGGATTCTGAATCCATACCGGAATATATCAGAACGCAAAAAATTCGTGACTCGTTTGAAAATTCATTACAAAAATCACTAACCAGGATTGGCCTGAGTACCATAAAACGAGAGATAACAAACAAAGATTTGGAAAACATGAAAAAATTCATGGCAAGGGAACTAAATCACTCTCAGATGTTGGAATTAATAGAAGAATATGGAAGAAAACCACTTATCAATAATTTCTTTTCAGGAAACAGGTATGAGTTTGAATCTCATATGAGAGAACTAAAGTCAATTGAGGAAGATTTGGAAAAGGCCGTAAAACAAGATCCTGTAAGGATTGTATCTGAGGAATTAGGTAAGGAACTGCTAAATGATGAAGAATCAACGCAATTACGCTGCCATTCATCACATTTGAATAAAGGATTAGGTGACAATGCAGGGTATGTGAGCAGAAACAACAAAGGATATGTCTGGCAGTTATTCGCAGATGGTTATCTAAAAGACATTTCACCAGGAGGCGTTCAAAAACTGGTTGCAGAAAGATATGGGTATGTTGTTTCAATGGAAGAGGCCACAATCATAGCAGTAGACATGAACCATGATAGAAGGGTTTTTGAGGGCTCACTCTGTCAGGGAAAGATTGGCGACTCACCAACGACAATAGATGCCATTTCCATCATAACAAACGAGGGAATGAAAAAACAGTTATCCTATGAATACACCGAGATGCTTGGTGCTGATGCACGAAAAATCATAAGCAAGTATGATCACGAATATGGAAAAATAATAGGCGAGGCCAAGATCAATGGTTCTACTGAAAAAGTAAAGGCACGGCTTGCAAGATTTTTCCTGAATACCATAAACTCAGTCAATATGGATGTTGACGATGTTATGGCATTAATTGACAAGGCCAAGAATAAAAAGTGATCATACCACTTGGGTTTTCTTAGAAATTTCTTTGGAATCATTCTAGGTATTTATGGAATTTGGCTGATCGTTTCAACTTTTATGGCTTTTATGTTTAATTTCAGGCAGGAAACAATGGATGTATACATGTTTGAGGTAAATATCATCGGTTCCTTTACAAATGACATTGGTCTGCTGTCTCTTGGAAGAATTGGAATAGGTGTCATATTTGTGGTGCTTGCAAAGATTCTCTATGAGTCAGATAAATAGAGTCTGATCGTTGACTAATCTATCAAAATAAACAAATGTGACTAGATTAGGTGTCCAAGTATGCAAGGATACTTGGATACATTGGAAGATCGAAAGAACGTAAAATTCTCGAAGGGTTTCCTTGACTGGCTTAGGGATGATATTTTAAAAAGTCATTTCCCAATAAAATCAGTATCACAACTGACAACACTATGTACTACGTGGTGGGTGCAAAAATACCAAAAGGCAGAAGAAAACGAGAAAAAACAAATGATTGATGATATGAAAAAACTACGAGACAAGTCTGAAAAAGACGGCCTGCTCCATAATTCAAGAGAAATTAAAGAGGGTGATGAGAATTGAAATTTTTGGCATTATTATTAATTGGATTTGTTTCAATTTCATTTGGAATTCAAAATAGTTTTTCACAGATAGAGCAAGTGCCACTTGATCTTGAACAATTGGCAATAAGTGGGGAATGTACAAAGAAATTCATAGGTGGTGAATCAGGTGTAACACCGTTGACTTTGAAAGTGTTTTATGATATTACTACAAACAGAAAACTTGAATATACTCAGATGGGCAGTTCATTTCCGATAACTCAGCAGACAAATCAGGTAATGGTATTTTATACAAACGGAACGGATCAGTATCAAATCTATATGGAGATGAATTACAATCAGACAAAAGATAGGATGATTTACATTGAAACCCAATCAGCAGGAATTACGACATCAACATGGCAGGAAAAGTTCAACACCAATAAATACTGTATGACTATTTTTGCAAACACAAAGGAACCCGTAAGACCGCTCACCAAAGAAGATATTTTTGGCGATACATTGAATGCAATCAATCAGGTTCCTGCAATCATAACTGCATTAAACCTTAACACAAATTCAAACTCGGCAAACCAGACTGTACAATGGTTCATCATAACTGTTCAGTTTGTATTAATGATATTCTTTGTTCTGTATACCATGACATTGTTGAAGGGTGGGAAGATTAAGAAATTTGAGCAGGAATACGAGTCTTGGTTTGAAAACAAAAAGGATGATGTTGAAAAAAGATTTGAGAAGGTATTTGCATTGGGCGACATCAACAAAAAGATTGATTTACTCCATAATGATGTAATGGAAATAAAGAAAAATATTTCAAGCCAGCCAAAATCATTCCATGAGGAAATGGAATCAGAAGAAACCTTTGTCCAAAAAATCAGAGGTGCAAAAAGGAGACAATTAGGTTTTTGGTACGAAAAACTATTACATAGCAACAGTCCAGAGAGCCGAAAAAGATTGCAGTTGATCAAAAACGAGGCGAGAAAACAAAAAGTAAAAACTGACTCTGGTGTTCCAGTGTCGATCGATATGGAACCAAGGCCAGTTACAGAATCAAGTGACCGTGCAGAAGAATCAATTCAAGAACAGGTTGAAATTCCAGATAAACCCATAATTCCACAGGAAATCATTACACCGGAGCCAGTAATAGAAAGCACACAGGAGGAACTAGATGAATATGAAAAGCAACTGACAAACAGGATTCCTGAACATTTGGAGAAATTTGAATGGAATCCAGAAGAGACTAACTCAGAAAACATGCAAAACAAACAGGAATCAGTATCAGACAACCAACCAGACAATGTAGAGCCAATAGGAGAAGATGCAGGCATTATCAAAGATGTATTAAAATCAATGGATATAGAGACAGGCGAGGCCATATTTGATTCATGGACAAACGATTCTCTAGAAAAGGCTTGGTCATGGCTTACAACAAATTTTGTGGAAACAGAGGAAAATCGTGCATATGTATCAATTCTTGAAACTGAATTAAAACGCAGGGGTATACTGACATGATTAATCCATTTGTGATTTTAGGAAATATCATGCTACAAACTGGAAACCCTCTTGCAGACTGGATAACCTCTCTCATGCAACCACAACAGTTGCCAATAGGCGGTGTTGTAGTTGTAGCACCAAACTGGATGCCGATGGTAACGTTCATTCTGGTTGGTTTCATTATATTTATTTTATACAGGTATTTTGCATTAGGGAAGAAAAAGGCAAATGACGAGGAATATCTTGGTGTGTTGGAATTTGTTGTCAGGGGTCAAGGTCAGTTTGAGGGATTTGTTAATCAGTATAAAAGTGGGCTGTCTGACTCATATCTTAGAGGATTAAAAAGAAACCCCAAGTTTGTAAAATTCGTGGACAGATTGGCTGAATATAGAAACAATGGTGACATTCACTTATACCAATTTTATTACCGTAGAACCAGAGAACTTTTAATCCATACTTTGCGGAGATCAAGGGTTCCTGCATTGATAATATCAACTGCGCCTCTTGACATTCCAGAAGTAGCAACAGGTCAATCCGAGGCATTATGGTCATGGACCACATTATCGTCTGATCACGTAAAGACAGTTCAATGTCACAAGTCAACTGAGAAATTCGAGATAGAATTTGGAACAAGGAACGAAATGGTAGATGTATGGATGATTGCACCATTGGTATTTGGTGAATTAAGAACAGAAATAAAACATAGGCCAAGTACCAATATTTCTGAGAAAATGGAAGTAAAAGAACAGAGGTTCGATTCCAATTTCAGGCTGTTCAATCTTTCACAGGGAACAATAGAAGAAGGAAGAATAACAGTAAAGGTTCTTCCATATTCAGAGGAATTTGCGGAAGCATGTCCTCATATCGTTGCTGCTGCAAAACAGGTTGATTTTGTCCAAAACATGAAAACACAATTTTCTACAGTTAAAGGGCAGTTGAGGGAAAGAGATAATCAAATTAATTTTCTCGCAAAGGACAATTCTACATTAGAGGGAAACCTTGCAAACAAGCCACTCAGGTATGCACCACCACAACCGGAAAAAGACAACAGGTTTGATTATGCATTATGGATTATACTTGGCGGTGGTGTGCCATTATTACTGTCACAGATGCCAAGATATGTACAGGGTTTGCAAGGATCTGATCCACTGATGTTGGGTTTTCTTGGATTGATTGGAGTTGTTGGTGTAATGGTAACATTGAAGAATAGGAAGGAAAACGATCAAAAGAAAAAAATAGGATTCGAGGCTAGACAATAACATGTCAGTAATCGATAACAAGATGGATGACTTTGCCGAAACAGTTATTGAATACTATGACGATAACGAGAAAAAGTTTGACGAGTTAAGGACATCTATAGAAGAGTTGAACGGTTTCTATCTAAAACCAACTGACAGGGGAAAACGGCTATACCAGTACGATAAGACTAGACAGAATGATTTTCAGGAATCAATAATAGTAATAAGCAGGGCATTCGGGTTTGTCTTTCCTATTTTACGTGACCTAAATGAGACTTTCAAGGCAAGTCAGGAAAAAATAGATCAAACAGTAGATAAGATACAACAACCAAACCAAACACCAGTACCATATCTGCAACCAAACATAATAGTAAATCCAACAGGACAAAAAGAATCCACTTTCTCAAAAATAAAGAATGTTTTCACTGGCGCAAAGGTGGAAGATCTACCTATGGAATTAAAGGACTCCTGGCTTATGTCAAGGGATTTGCAGGTAGAAATAATGCAAAGAAAAAGTCTTTTCAAGCAATTGATCAACTGGCATCAATCAGGGATCGATCAAGCGCAACGATTTGATGATGGAATGGATATGGTTTTAAAGGAAGAACAGGATTTCTGGCTTGAGACAATAATGCCTGATTTATTGATGATGGCTGAACATGGATTCACCTTGGCAAAGAAGGCAAAAATAGATGTAATAGAAAGGATGTACGGTGTTACATTACAGACTCATACGGCTGAAACTCAAATGCAGATGTTTTCTGGTCAATCTACTCCTAAATAATACCGTCAATTAGATTCGACTAGATATTCTTTAATAATGTAGAAACAATTCAAAATCATATCATGAAGCCGTTTGGATTTTTCACTAAAGATGGTCAAAAAATTCCACTCATGCCAAACAAGCCATCGGGCGTTCTGTCTTTGCCAATACATGGTGCAGGAATTTCAGTTCTTCCAAAAAAACAGGTAATTCCAGACAAATACAAGGAACTCTCAAAATCATATGCTATATCATTTGGTAAAAAGGGCAGAGAACAGTCACTAAAAGGCGCAAGGTTCGCAATGAAGAAAGGCAAAAAATTCATCGAGGAAAAGAAACTCAAGGAAAAACTAGAACATGACATCAAGAAAGACCTGAAAGGATTTATCAATTTTAGATCAAAGAAGGAAGAGGAAGAATTGGAAAACCTGATTACTGAACAAGTGGGAAATAATGCCTTGGCAACCAAATCACCAGAGGAACGAGAACAAATGTTGAGAAAATTACTACGAGAACAGGAAAATAAAAAGAAATTTGATTTCGAGTTTAAGAACGATGTTAACGAGCAGATAATAGGTGGTGATCCGCAAAGAAATGTTTTGATTACAAATCGTGGCAAGGAAATTCCAGCACCAAAAAATTATTATGATGAGGAAAAATCACAAACAAAGGAATCAAAACCGACACCGGCAGAGAAAAAGGAAGTAGTTGACATGTACCTAGGATTATTGCCATCAGGTGCTAGATTAATAGCGGAGGGAAATTGATTTGGTTTTACTTGGTTTAGCAATTTTTCTCGTTGTCGTAATGATCGCATGGGTTTTCTTTTCTGATTCATTAGCATCAGTCTGGAATGATTTTGGCGCATCAAACGAAGAAAGAAAAAACAAGGTAAGTGTTAAAACGGGCGAAACCGTTTGTACATTAAAAGCAACAGTATATGGAACATACGGATTCCCAATTACCGCTATAATAAATGGACAGCCACAAATTCAGGATGTTAAAGTAAATCGTGTATGGCAAGATTGTACTGTGAAAGGCAAGACTGTATTGAAATTGGGTTCACTTTATCCAGAAAAACTCACTGATCCTATATCAGATCTGAATACATTTGCAGTTTATGGAAGATTGTTTGGTGAGGATTTTAAATGGTGGGTGGAACTTCATGACCCATCTGCTGGCACAATTACAAAATATTCATACCATGAAACAACTGAGAAGGTTCCAGCAGGATTTGATGGTTGGAAATTTGACAAGACGTTTGTTTTTGAGAAGGTTCCAAAGAAAAATCTTGAATTGTGGATTTATGCTGACAAGCCAAACTTTGACGGTCACACTGTAGGCGAGCCTTACAAGCAACATATTTCACCATAAGAAAATTTTATAAAGAGACAGAAAATCAGATACGAAATGCAATGTGAAAACGGAGAATGTATATTTACTGAAAACGGTGCTTATTTCTGCCGTAGGTGTGGAAGGGAACGTTCCATTTATGAATAGCCAAAATTCTTTTATTGTATTTAATATAAAACCATTCCATGACAGAATATGAAAATAGTCTGAAAAAGACAGTCTGGTTTGCATATATTATGATAGTGTTGATGTTGTTTTTGATGGCTTGGAGAGGTTCAGATTTATTATTGGTAAATGAAACCTTTAATGGTTTACCGCAGACTCCTTTCCAATGGGGCGATCTTGTTTATTTTGGCTTGGGTGCTTTTATAATTGGGTTTATGTTAATTCATATTCAAAGAACCAATAAAATGCTAAAACAGGTTACGTGGCGTGATAAATGAGCAGACATTCCTCCTGGGGAAAGCGTTGCGTTCTAGGAACAGATACCGCAAAACCAAACGAGATTACATTTCTGCCCAATCTCTCTGATCATCATTCAAATCAATGGATTGGATTTTGTAAGGGTGATCAATCCCATCCAGAACATCTGATCATAATCAAGTATGGAAAAAAACACTCAATCCTGTATAAGAAAAGTTCAGCCTTTGCAAGGCCAGACAGTGATTTTTCCAAGAGATTATTTGATAGATTAAAAATCCTGAGATGTCCAGACGGCAAATGTTTCATGTCTTTGCAGAAAAAGCAGACAGAAATAACAAATCTGGAAACAGTTGATATTTTCAGGTGTAGAGGTCATCTGAGGCAGAAAGGCCATCATTCACATATGGTCAGATTGGAGCATGGTGTTTTGGATGTTTTAGTGAACAGTAAACCATTTGGCATATTGGTCGTTTACATCGAGGAAAAGAAGCAATAAGTGTTCATGGATACCTGACTGGAAATCGGTTAGTTTGTAAATAAAAACAGTAGCAGATTCTTTAAATAAAACAAAATCCGTCTGAAATCATGTTAGGTTGGAGATCCAGAAAAGATAATGGTAGTCATTTCCAGCCTAAAGCAAAAAAACAAATTTCAGGCGTTAAAAGTCAAGTAGAATCCAAAGGTATTATCAAACACTCATTCCTAAAAAGAAACGAATTTGTTGAAATTGATGAAAACAATGTAAACGATATTGAAGCAACAGAGATTTCTTTGACTGCATTATCAGACGGTGATTTTTATCATAGTGTGGTAAATCCAAATGCAAAAAATATTGCAAAACACATGCTGAGGGGCGATTTTGAAAAAAACCACATGTTTACAAAAAGAACATTCCTTGATCATTTAGGAAAAGAGGCGATTGATTACTACGAAAAAGAACACGGTACACCAAATGACCCCATGAATATCAATACCGATACTAGGAGAAAGATAGGTCAAAACATCGCGGAAAAGATTTTTGATCTGGCAAGAGATGAGGTCAGATATAAAAATGACCCAAAACTGCAATTTTTAATAGCAAAAAAAACTGGTGAAAGAGAAGAATATTTGAAATCAAAGAGTAATATTTCAAAAGCAATGGAGAATTTTTAAATGCAAACAAAACTTCTCGGTTGGGGTAGACAAAAGGGTGCAAAGCACGGCTACCCAAAACTTGCAAAACAGTCCAAGACTCCATCAGGTGTCAAATCATCTGTTGAATCCAAAGGTATGTCTCAGCATAAATTCTTGAAGAAAAACGATGTGAGAACAATTCATAACGAACCTGTAGTGGGTACAATCAAAGATTATGATTACAAGGGAAGAAAACAAGACGTTACATTGAAAGTTGAATTAAAGAAAGATGATGGTACAAAAAAAGGAGTTGATGGTATAGAGTATTCAGATCCATTAACATTGTCAATATCAGGCGCGATTTGGAATTCTAATCATAGTGACTGTATAACTGCTGGGCAGATTTATGAAGAATTGGAGAATGCGATAAATTCACACAAGTTTGAACCAATGAACGGAATAACTACGGATGAATTCAAAAAACTCTTGCAGACTTGGAAGCGATGGCATCTAAACGATTTGAAAGCAGCAACATTGGAGCAACAAAAAGTTTTAGACGAACATATGAAAGAAGCCAAATATGAAAAGTTTGACAAGTTTTTGGACAGACCAAGAGCAATTCTAAAAGATCACAATCTCGATCCTGATAAGTCTGGTTATCGTTACGGTGACGCATGGTTGTATGAGCCATTACCAGACAGTGTGATCGATTTTGTAAAAGAGATTCAGGAAAAATTAGGAAAGTGAAATAACCATGCATCAATTGCATTGGGGTAAAACAAAACAAAACCAATCCTACATAAAAGACAGACCTCACAAACTGTTTGGTGTGAAGGGTTCTCTCATAGTAAAAGGTGGGAAGCAAATTCTAAACTTCAAGAATCCTCACGGCTTCAAGGCAAGTCATGGTTTGAAAGTAGAACTGAAAGGAATTCATGAGCATGATCCCAAAACAAAAACATTTACCACAACAATAAGAGAGGTTTGGAATTCAGAGCCATCATCAGTAAGGGAAAATGTCAATAAGATAATTCTTTCCAGTTCAAATCCAAACCAACTGGCGTCATTTAACACCGACACAAGGACAGCAGAGTTCTGTATGCCAGAAGGACTGAAAATAAACGAGTATGGTCAAATAGTAAGGCACGAATTAGATCATGTATTTCTCTTTGATGCGCAAAAGAAAAATCCAGGGGAATTTGCCAAGTATGCAGAAGAGGCAAACAAAATCTCACCAATGACCGTAATTCTAGAATCACTCAGATATGCATTAGATGATGCAGACAAGGCAAACCAGAAGAAAAAACATGAGATATTAAAAGAGGAATATATACATGAGTTCTTTGCTGAAACAGGACAATATCTATATCAGAAGGATCATGGCATGGAACACTATAACCTGACAAATCCAAAGGCGATGACTTTGGCAATAAAACTATATCATTCCATTACTGGTAACAGGAAATGAGTGAGACTGGAATTGCGATTTTCGGGCTTGTGGTAATTCTGGCATTTGTTGTTATTGCAAATCCTATGATCATCGATAATATTCAGATCGGCTTATTATTGCAAAAATATCTACCATATGACTTGCAGTTTCAAGAAGGAATTAATCTGTCAGACTATGACGGTGCTGTTATCATTGACTGTCTTCATGGTGGTGGCTGTCCGGCAGGAATCACATACATTAACGATGACACGGGATTGGTAGAAGAAAGGCAAATTGTTCCGGCAAAGGCTCAACCAGTACCGGATATGCCACCAATAGATCCAAACAATATTCCAAAAGTCACCATTCATTCCACAACTGGAAAAATACTTGACAAGATTGCCTGGATTGTCTTTGTATTGATTGTCGGTGCAATTGCAGGACTGATCGTTTTTCTGTGGAAGCGTTCTAAAAGATAAACAACCTCGGCTTGCCTCATCGGTTGCAGAAATGAGGTATGTCAAGGATTTGGTAATACTTTGACTTTCCTCAATATCATTTCGATATTTTCATATTAAAGAATTTTGGCTAAGATAATTTATCTGACAAGTACGTACTGACAGCAAGATCACCAGTCACAATTCTTTTAAACCGTAAACAATAATTCATGTTGTCCGTTGGTAGTAACACTGTGGCATACTGTGATACTTCCTGCAAAACCCAAACCAACGGACTCATCTTCCTTACGGCAATATTTCCAGTCCAGTCATAAAATCACATTGATCGCTACATTATTATACTTCGGTGGTGGTGGTGGTATATGGGTAAAGCAGGAAAGTTAGATATGAAGTTGCCGACCAGCCATGAAAAAAGAAATAACTGGTCAAGAGATACACCAAGAAAACTAATGGGTGTAGAGTTTGGCAACTACCAAACTTTTTTGAGGTTTGAATTATGAGTCTTTCATGGAGAGATTTAGTGAAAAAATCGAAGGAACGATTAATGCAGAAAGAGAGCCTAACAGAAGAAGAATGGCAATGGCTGATGGAACATATGGGTGATTTATGTGCCGAATCTGATACACAGATCAAAATGGTATTTGGAGAATATTGCAATGTTGACAGGGAAGTTGAAAAGATGGAAGACCAACAATTCATAGAAATGACAATCGAAGTTTTTAACAAAATTTTTAAAAAATTCAAGAAAAAACGCAAAAAACAACAACAAACAGAAGAAACTCAGGAATCAGAACCAGAAGAATCAGTTGATGATCAGGAAGAGGGGATAAAGGAGGAAGAGGAAATTGCCACAGAATCCTGATAGTCCTCTAATCATCGGCAGTCTTAGTTCATCAGAATTATCCGATTCTCAGTTAAAACTTGTTACAGTAATAGAGTATTTTGCCAAAGTATCAGCGCATGTATCGGCAGAGCCGATAACGGTGCGGGTAGAGCAACCAGAAGGATTACAACATTTCTTGCAAGAAAAAGAAAATTTTGTCAAGACAAAAAAGAGGGAACCAACAAAAGACGAGATTGAAAAATTGGAAAAAGAATTCAGGTATGATACAAGAAACACGCCAATCGGCAACGCACAAACCATTCTCAGCAGATTGATCACAGAGGCTTTCCAGTCAAACAAGGTAAGAGCCGTGTTGGATTCATCCATAGACGATGCAATACAAATGGCAGACAAATCAAGCATAATGTTAAAAGCAAAAAAGACAATCGCAAAGAGTGACCTGACCTAATGCCAATTGAAGTTTTAGAGAAATTGGAAACCGATTGGATTCTTGTAATGTATGATGTATCACGGGATGAAAACCAGAAAAGAGACAGGATGCGTGAAAAACTCATCAGTATTTTTGGTGGCAAGCAAATGACACAATCATGCTATATGATGCCAAAGTCGGTTGCACTTATAGACGAAATAAAAAGATGGGGTCATGACAATAATATAGAATTAAAGGTAATTGGCATGACAGTTGACTTGATTGCTGCAAAGACCTTGACGGAGGAATACACAGCAGAATTGAAAATGAGATTGGCAGAAGTCGATGAGGAAGCAGAAGAAATCTGGAAAGATTTGCTGGAAAAAGAAGACCATATAGACAATCCAAAGAAATCAAGGATGAACGGTTTCCAGCAAAAAATACGATCAATAAGGTCGATGTTTGATGATTTGAAGAAAATAATCAACAAATACGGCAATGATTCCAACGTATTCCAATTGGAAAAGGTTGTCATTTTCATCAACAGTATTGAAAACAGGTACAATCGGTTCATGGTAATGAAAAAGCAGCACAATGATGAAAAGGAGTTAGGGTTTTGAATCAACTGATCTGCCCAAAATGCAAGACTGTTTTGGATGTGCATGAATCAATTTCAATGGGAGTTGAAAAACTATCGACAAAGAAAATTACAGTATCATGTCCAAACAGAAGAATTTGTGGAATCTACAAGGCCATTATATTTGATGATTCAGGGAAAAAAACAACATGACAATAAAAGTAAAATGCAAAAGGTGTGGAGATGTCAGAACAACCGAGTCAAAAAAACATTCTATTACATGTACATCCTGTCAACGCAAAATTATGATTCCAGAGGAACAAATATCATGACTAAAAAATACTGTAAACCCCATAAATGTAGTGAGTTCTACCCCTGGGGTGGTAAATTTTGTCATGTTTGTGGAAAACCATTCTCCAAATATGCGATTCAAAAAGCCAATAACTTGACAGGTAAGGAGCATTTATTATTATGAAAATTGGAAGACTAATTGATACTGGTGAGGATTTTATCATTTATCCAAGAGAATTATTGCAGAACCACACTTTTGTAACGGGTATCACAAATTCAGGCAAGACCAACACGATTCTCAAGATTATAGAGGAAATCAAATCTCCTGGGTTCAACGCAAAGTTTCATGAACTGCAAACTGTTCTAATAAGCGTAAAAGACGATTACACTTTGATTCCAAGAAAATACAAGGATTTCATTCTGTTTTCCAGGGAACAGTATGGTTCCACTGGAATGTTTGATGTTGATTATGGATTTGAGGTTGGCAGAAGAATCAGGGAACTAGGTCTTTCAATTGTAATCAAGTTGTCCGATTTCAAGACTCTAAAAGAAAAACAAACATTTGTCGGCAGGTTCATGGAAGGATTTCGTTCTGTATCGTTAGAAAAGGCAACACCAGCATTGGTAGTAATAGATGAGGCAGACTTGATGATTCCAAACAGTAAAGAAAAGAATCATCCATCAAGAGATATTCTAATTGATGCTTTGGCAAGGGCAAGATCAGAAGGCATATCAATTTTACTTGCAACACAGTTTGCCACCTTGGTAAGTCCGTATGCACGGCTAGAATGCACTAATCGCATAACAGGTCTGACAGTTGAACCGTCATACAGAAAGGCAGTAGCAGAAATGTTTGGCGATAAGGAATTATTTGACAAACTATGGGATTTAAAAAAGGGAGAATTCTATTTCAGGGGTCAAGCATTTCCATCAGGTTTGAGTTTTGTAAAGGTGGACCGTTCCACAATAGAAATGCCACAAATGGGCATTAGTTATGGAAATTCCGCAGGAAAGGAAGCAAGCGACCTGTTAAAGGTATCCGTACTGCATGAAGGCCATGAACCACTGATAGTTCAGCAGCAAAGGCAGATTGCCGAACTGCAATTACTTCTCAAAGCAGAAAAGGCAAAACATGTTGAATCAAACCGTATAGAAAATTACAATATTGGTTATGAGAGAGGATATAATGATGCAATAAATAACAATCCATTCCAGAAACTAAGGGTTGTATCATAATGGCATCTAGTACATATAATTTCGTTCAGGTTTTCTGCAAGTGGTGTGATTTGGAAATTGAAGGATTTGGCAACGGCAGAACAAATGTAAAGAAAATCAATCTCCATACAAACGGAAAATGCTATGCAAATTATGCAATGTACGAAAAAAACATCAGGCAGTTGAAGGCATATATGGATGCTATGAAACCAGGAGAAAAGAACATTACTGTAAAACTACTATTATCATATTCAAGAATTGGAATATGGAATACTACAAAAATCAAACTAGGTACGGGCGAATTGCTTATTTTGACAAAAAAGCAAAATCTTATTAATGATTCCATTCCAGTCTAAACGATGGAACTAGGGGAAACTGATTCTTTAGTCAAGATTTGTAATGACTTTGGCATAAAAAATCTTGATGACCTGGCTAGCAAAAACTAGCCAAATATTTTTTTCCTGGCATGATGACTCATGGTAGTTTTGTCTGCCTTTGCCCTTTTTTTCAAAACAATCTTTTCATAGTCAGTAAGTTTGATCTTGACCCACCTGTTTCTTTCTATGTCAAGTTCCATCATATTCATTAATTTCTGCTTGTCGTATAGTTTTTTACTTATTGCATTTTTGATGTTGTTTCTGATATGATCGGCTGTTTGTTCCGACTGAAATACTATATTATTATCATGGATGCCATAAAAACTAGTAACAAACACTTCTTTCTTTTTGTCAAACGACTCTATTTTGATTTCTCCATGTTTTTTCTTGCATGAATTATTTCTATTAGGGCATTTTGCAGTACGAATCATTATTGGCAATAGTTTGGGATTTTTCAATCTTTCAATGAACATTTCAATTATCTCATCATATGTTGCCATTGGTATCAGAAAATACTGACAACGTAAAAGAATTTTGGCTATAAAATGATGGTTTTCAGACATAATTCGTAAATACATGATTACTCACAAACAAGTGTTGAAAATTGTCGTCATTTTGACAGTATTGTTTTTGATGCCCTTGATCTTGCTTGATGTGTGCGCTAGTATAGAAGATGAAGCAATGAATTACATAAAGAATGGAACAACTGGTATTTTTGGCTCACTTACCAAGGATGTTAATTTGGATAATGAGAATTTCTTAAATGTTACAGGTGATGAGTCAAGCAATCTGCAAAGTTCAGGCAAGAACCTATTCTATACGTTTATTGATCTGTTTACAAATACAAAGAGTTTTGCGCATGATGCCATTCTATTTCTGTCACCATATCCAGTAAATGGATTTCTAGTCACTATGATAGCCATAGGATTTGCAGTTTTATTTGGCCTGTCAATCCTCAAGAAGATTGGGAAGCACTTGCTGGTTTTGTCTTTATTTGGCCTTGGAATAGTATTACTTTTTGTAGTCTTGGGTTGGAATAACTAAACAGAGCATTTTTAATCTAGTTTTTCTAACCCATTTTAGGATATGGGTGCTAAAACTCAGGCGCATATAGAATACTTTTTTATTTTAGTCATAATTGTCGCACCATTGGGTAGCACTATTTTGATGGGTCTTGAACTGAACCCTGATATTAATTTCAGCCTGCCTTTTACATATCAAATGAAAATTTACATACAGTTGCTATGGATTGTCGCAGGTATTTTCTTGGCATTGTTTTGGGTGGAATATTCTGAAAATGCCGTCAAGGGTGCAAGATCACAGGGATTTACTGTTGCATCATCATTTTCTCTGGTTGGCTCTTTGATTGGTTTTGTCATGAGTGCATATTTGCTATTGACTGATTACTCATTTTCAAATCCAGAACTAAACAAATGGATTTCCTATTATTTGTGGATTGGTGCATTTACCATATTTATTCTTGCAAGAGGTTTCATATTCCAGCACGAAGCCATTACAGCGAGGTTCAAGTAATGGTTTGGTTATCCAGAAAAGATAACGGAAGGCATTTTACCCCGAAACCAAAAAAGCATGTCGCTGGTGTAAAATCATCGATAGAATTAGAAGGTGTAACAAAACACAAATTTCTCAAAAAGAATGACTCAAAAACAATAAACGCAAAAGCGAAGGAAATTTGGGATAATTATTCTGATAAGCAGAAAAAAAATCACTATGCAACATACGAAGGCATCAAACCAGAACATGTTGACCTAACTGGACTGACATTTAGTATGCTGCCAAAATATGTAAAAATGGCATTAATTGATGAAATAAAAAACCACGAAAATATAGTTATGAAACCATGTAGAGGCTGTGGCACAAATACAATTTGGTCATGGAAAACTGCTGGTGTTTGTGATAAATGTAGGGGTGGTAATAAAATGGGTTGGCAAGAATCAGATAATCAACTATTCAAACGTCATGAAAGTGTAATTGTTAGACAGAATCCACATGGTAGAACCATTTTTGATGATAAAGAATTGGAAAGATTTGATATAATATTACATGATTCTGAATTAAAAACCGATGCAAGTGCTGTTATTGGTAAGGTTCCACGAAATGTAATTGTGAGAGGTTATTCTAAAACAGATAATATTACCAAGGCAGATAATATTGATCAGTATAAAGTTTATCAAATAAATAATATGTATGTAGGAGAGTATAATCTGAAAGAAGTAGCAATAGATGCAAAATTAAACGGTTTGTTAAAGAATTCTAAGATTAATACATTATTAGAACAAGCAAAATTTGAAACATCTGAACAATCAGATAGACCAGTTTTAATAAAATTAGATAATATGACATATCTCATAGCACCGATTGTTAGAAATTATTAATAATGGCATTATCTGACGTAATCGGAGATTCAAAACCATTAATTGCTCAGGGAATCATAGTTGCTATTCTTGCAGGTGGTTACTCTTTGATAATAATTGACTCTGACATTAATTTCTTTGATGATTACGTTCTTGATGACATCAGAAAATGTTATGAAAAGAACGTTTCAGCAGAATGTCAACAAAGAAGGATTGAATTAGATTGTAAGCCAAACGAAAATCAGCAATTATGTCTCGGTAACAAATATTGGAAACAGGTGAACAAACAAGCATTCGGTCTTGCTGGATTGATGTTTGTGTTCAGATTAGCACCATCAATAATCAATCATTTCTCATCAAAGAGGTTTCCATTACGAGGTCAGGCATTTGCCGAGGCTGCACTTTGGTCTTTCACAGTTCTAACTCTTTTCATGGGTGCAGTAATTGATATTGGATATTATGCAATGCGTGGTATACATGTACCTGATAACTTAAACTGGCTTAATGGCGCAGGCTTTTTTGTTTATACCGCAAATTGGACTGGTTTACCAAACGTAGTTGAAAGAAGTGATCTTTATCTCACATTCCTTGCCTCATTAGCAGTAATTTTGATTGTTTGGCTGATAGCAATTTACCTTTATTCCAAAACTGGACTCAAAACCCTTAGTTAGTCACATTCCTAACAGAATGTAAATAAGGTTTTGACGAAACTCTTTAAATAAATCGCCATTTTATTATGAATATCTTGAAAGCAAAACTTCTCGGTTGGGGCAGGCAAAAGGGCGCAAAACACGGATACCCAAAACTGGCAAAACAGTCCAAGACTCCAACAGGTGTTTATAGTTCAATAGAATCAACCGGAACGACTCAGCATAAATTCTTAAAAAGAGATGATAATAAAACAATTTTAGAAAATAATCTATACGTATTCAATAAACATCATAGATTAAACTTAGAATATACTGATCTTGGGGGAAATAATAAATTCCTTGTTTTTAAAAATACACAAGATAAAATATTTCCTCAACCATTAACTCCTAGTGAAGCCATTGATATGATCCAAGGTTTAGAAAGATACTTGGATGGTATTTTCTCAAACGCAAAATCAGTAGAACGTGGCATGGTTTATCAAGAAGATTTTAACAAAACATATGATAAAAACTCAGGCATATTAAAAGAAACCTGATTTACCGATTAACCCAACTGTTTCTCTAATCAAAAAGTCAATTATTGTAACACTGAATTCTTAAATCAAACAACTCATCCCTGAATTCATGGGCGCACTTGCCAAATTTATTGGCGTTTTATTATTTATAGGATCTTTATACGGTTCATATCAACTTCTCATAGCATATGGCTGGATTGCTGGCATATCTGCAATTCCTGTAGGCCAGCAAGGCTTGTTTGTTATAATAAATCTAGTATTCTATATCATTAGTTTTGCCCTAATAAAGAAAGAATAACTGTTTAACCAAATAAAACAAACACCTGTTCTTGTACTTGTTTTTTCTAATCATACATATGGAAATAGAAGAACCAATCAGAATATCCAGAAACCAGCCAATCGTAGACCAGGTGATTCAGGAATTGCAGTTTGATGAGTTTATGGATTTAGGCTTATATGAAAAAACAATAGATCCTGAAACAAGGGAACCTATTTACTTGCCGTTATAGCCAAAATTCTTAATAACCAATATCAAATTACCCAAACCATGAGCCAGACTGAACAACAAAACATTCTAGGCAAGAAAATATTTTATGGTGGAATAATAGCACTTGTTATAATTTTACTAACTACTGCATACACATCTAATGTATTTGCCGAGGAACAAAACAGATCAATGTCAAAACATAGGCCACAGGCTGATGAAATCAAAGCAAAACTGGCTGCAAAAGCATTGGCATCAGAACAAAGAAGACAGGCCGATGCAATTATAGCAAAACAAGTGCAGGAAAGCAAAAAAACAGCACAGAACTATCTCAAACCACCATCGGTAGCAGATTCAATAAAAATGCAATACAAATTATTTGCTGATGCCAAACAACAGAAAAAACTGGAACTGCAAATCAGGACAGACATTCTGAAAAAAGACATTAAGAAGAAATTTCAGATTGATAAATTTGTAAAAAGTGGCAATGTAAAACTCCACGAATATACAAAGTTTCAATATGGTGGTTCCATATCAAACAAGACAAAATGATATAATTTTCATTTTTTATTTTCTAGATTGTCAAAAGGGTAGGGTAATTGGGGTCAAGCTAGGGCAAACTATTGATTTGTTCAGAAGTTTTTGTCAATAAAATTTACCGATTAGCCAAAATTCTTTTAAATGATAGTTTTCTTGGATTTTTATGCAGGTTCTAATCAGTAGAGGAAAATCAAAACCACCACGAACTAATTTACGGATAATTGCAGAAATAATAGACTTTGCAAGAACAAAACAAAAAATCTCACATATTTGCAGAAAAGTAAACATTGGTGGCGACATCTATCCACAATTTATTGATTTTATGATTAATACAGGGATACTTGAAAAGAATGAAGATCCAGATGGTATATATTTCAAGGCAACAGAAAAAGCATATCAAAACTACACAATAATATTAGAACTTGCAAGTTTCAAATTAAAATACAAGGATTATCCAAAAAATTACTGATATGATGTGCCTGATTATTGGCTGTTGCCATATTGTTCATCACACACAAACAAAAGGAACCTCATGGAGTGATTATCAGGTATGCCCATGCTGCGCAAAAGAGTTAACAATCATACGCGCCATTCCATATGGAGATTATAGTCGAAGTAATTCATGTGGAATAAAAATAAAAGAAGAATTGATAAAAAATTTGCGTAAACCACTAAACACGAATAAGATAACAACTATGAACTGAGTAATCCAGATGATTTGATTTTCGTGCCTTTGTGTACAACCCACCAAAAACTCTGATTATCTGGAAATCAAGTTTTGATTTTGGGTATGTAGAGAAAAGGCATGGAATTAATTTTCGGTCTAAAATCCTTTTTTACCATAATGACGTAGTGAAATAGTGTAGAACAATTTGACAGATTATCAGAAATTCCATGCATAATTGATTCCTTTTGACTGGAATAGTTAAATAAATCGATATTTTATTATGAGTATATTGAAAGCAAAACTTCTCGGTTGGGGTAGACAAAAGGGCGCAAAGCATGGCTACCCAAAATTCACAAAACAGCCCAAGACTCCGACAGGCGTTCATTTTTCAAAGGAATCACAAGGCCAAATAAAACATAAATTTTTGAAAAGAAACGATATTGATAAATTTGGCAAAGGCGCAATAGTAAGAGTGAAAAAACAATTCGGAATTAACGATGTTCCAGTTGGTACTAAAGGTGTGGTAGTTGGTCATGTTTGGGGTAAAGATAGTCCAGAAATAATGTTTGAAGGTATTGATAGAAATTACGCGCCAAGTATAGATTCTTTGGAGTTAGTTCAAGGTTCATCAAAATTCACTCCTAGAAACACAGAAGAAATACTATTACCAAAATCCAAGGAAGCAATAATTGAAAAATTACATGAATATAATAGAAATTATCCGTTTATTCATTGGTACGACCATGATTCATTCAGTGGTAATATTTACCTTGACGATGGAGAAGGAAGAACAGACGATGCAACTTTTCATGGTAAAGTTAAAGATGGAAAAGTTGAGGTAAAATTAAACAAAAACGATGTACCTAGTTATTGGCGTGATATATACCACGATAATTTGTTTGAAGAAGCAGTTGACAAGGTTAAAGATGCATTAGATTTAGAGTAACGGAATGAAGTAGTGTAGAACAATTTGACAGATTATCAGAAATTCCATGCATAATTGATTCCTTTTGACTGGAATAGTTAAATAAATCGCCATTTTATTATGAGTATCTTGACACCAAAACTTCTCGGTTGGGGTAAGCAAAAGGGCGCAAAGCACGGCTATCCAAAATTCCTAAAACAGTCCAAGACTCCATCAGGTGTTCATGGTTCTATAGAGTCAACCGGAACAATACAACATAAATATCTCAAACGTGACGATGAAATAAAGAAAAACTATCCTAGACAAGATGAAGCCCAAATGTTAGCAGATTGGTGGTCAGCAATCAGCACAATTTACCCGTCTTCCTCAGATATTAATGAAGAAACCAGAAATGCTTTCAATAAAGCAGAAGAAATTAGAATTGAATTACATAGAAAGGTATTTGGATCTGATTCACCGTGGAGTGCAAGAATAAAACATCTAAGAAGTGGTGATAAGATGGAAATCTATTGGGACAACAATAAAGCCAGAAGTTTAGGTTTAGAAAACTGATTTACATTCTAATCAATTTGTATTTCTCATAGCCAAAATTCTTTTAAATGATACATAACTGAGTGAATCATGTCAGATCAACAAACACAAAAATCAAGAAAAGCAATTTTAATTACAATCTGTATAGCAATAATAGTAATAGCAGCAGGTTTTCTATATTCAATTTTCTCAATTAGTACTAATCTGCCTCAATCAAAAGACACATATAATAAATTTGATCATTTCAGGTTCCAACCATCGTATAATTTCTTGGATTCATCAGACAACAGGGATCTAGGCCAGTTGCCAGCACCATTCCTGATAATGAATTATTATAAAATGGTGAATTCTAATTATGAGAAAATTCAGCAGGAAACCTACAAGGATAAAATCGGAAAGATGATTGGAGTAATAACAGTATCAAGTTCAGATGATGCGATAGTTTATCTTTCAATTACAAATTCTGAACATATACAGGTAGACCCGATTAATTTTCAAAAATGGAATTCAATTCTGGAATATGATTCGTTTGACATAGATTCAAACGGAATACCAAATGATGTTTTCAAACTTGACTTGAAGGATGCAAGAGATTATTACCAACTGAAAGAAAAGGAACAAGAATTTTCCGAAGTGATGATAATGATACCAGTCATAGTAAAACCAATAATTGGCATATAGCCAAAATTCTTTTAAACAAATTTTTAACATAATTGATATGTTGATTTCAAGCAACTTTTGGTTAAATTATGATTACTTTTAGATTTTTAAGAAATTCAAGTATAGAAAAATACACTCCGTTCATCATTCTAGGCATGATCATGGTTATTTTTGTTGGTTTGCAGTATAACCAACTAGATATGTTATATCTTACGCCTTATGATGAAGGTTTCATCAAGCCAAAACTTGACAAATGTAATCTAAATGAGATTATCCAGTATCGTGCGCCAGTAAAATTATTGATACTTTGTTCGTCTAACGAGATATTTCATAACCCAAGAACAATTGAATTCATGCTTGTCATCTTGACGTTTCCGTTAATCTATGGAATTACAAAGGAAATAACAAAAAACAGGTATGTTGGACTTGTTTCATGTGGTATTTTATTATTTGATAGAATATTTTCTTTACAATCATTTACTATTTACGGTAGTTCTGAGTGGGTTTTCTTTTTCCTTATGGCTGTCTACTCTGCATATAAATTGCCATATTTTACTGGGTTATTCTTATTACTTTCAATAAGTTCTAAGGGTTTGATGTTATTGTTTGTTCCATTTCTACTGATATTGATATGGAAAGCAGTCATATCAAAAAAATACAAAAAAATCAATGTTATATCAATTCTCATAATTGTTGTTACTATTATAATCGTAACTTTTTTTATAGGTGAACAATTATTACAAAAAATATCATTAAACATCAATGTTGCCAAACTGGATCAGGCATTATTAACCATGATTTACATATTTAGGGATGATCCAAACTATCTGATAGTGATATTTCCTGCATCAGTAATTGGATTAATTTTAACATCTAGGCATAATCCAGTTTCAAGAATATTACTAGCGATGATTTTAACATTTTATTTTCTAGTCTTTGCCTTACCATTACTTTCTGATTACTCCATGTTTGATTATAGAATGATACCAATGATTGTTTTCTCAGTGATTGGCATAGGAGTTTTTATATCAAATGTGCTAAGATATGATTTAAACCAGAATAAATTCATCATAAAAAAGAACATATTGATTGTTTATGGGGTCATCCTAATTTTCACCATAATGATACTGATGATGTTTTTTGATAAAAATGAGTTTACTTATATGAGTAAGATTGGAATGCCTGTAATTTTAGAAAAAACATGGAAGTTTGATCCATTAAAAGACAATGTTTTGATGGAAAAGATTTCAGACAACTGTAACGCCATAATCGTATACAACTCTAATATTGTCCAGTTTAAAGGTTTAGTAGGGTGTAATCCAAATGCTAGTGAACCGGAAATAGAGAAAACAAAGGATTCTATCAAAACAATATTATCTCAATTGGAAAATCAGATTCAAGAATAGCCATTTTATAATAAGAACAATGGCAGCAAATAACAACAAAGCCATCTATGTATTGGCAACAGTAATTGGCTTGGCGGTACTTGGAGTTGCAACCGGAATGGTCAACCTGGGTTCCTTCAATGTCTCTACTGGCGCAAATTCAGGTGGCGGTGGTCTTCAAACACCACCTCAAACAACAACACCAATAGGAGGAACAGGCTTTACCGGACAACTCACAATGACTGTCACACACCGTGATGCATTAGACCCAACAGAATCAAGAACAGAGACAACCAACATCAGTACGTTATACTTTAAGAGTACAGATGGCGGAAAGACCTTCAGTTCACTTGGATCTGGCACAGCAGTAACTATCAATATTGATTCCGCAATGGATTCAATCTTGTATATCGCTACCCCTGTAACATCTGGTCAGGCATTCTTTATTGCACCAATGGCAACATCTGACAAGAACCTAAACCCACGAATCGTAGACTTTGGTTTCAAAGATGTAACCGGAGATGGACAATCAGAATGGTGGTTCAAGTTAGATCTGCACAACATGCCACCACCAATCGCTGGACAGACAGCATCAAATCTTACATTCTATGTTCAATCATATGATGAAGATACACCAGTGACATCCATGCTTTCCGCACCATCATCAATATTATCAATATCAACAACCGCAGGAACAGACACATGGATTAGATGGGAGAAGACAGTTGCAGCAGAAAAGGCACAGGCAGACTATGAGTACGAGGTAAAGTTCAACAGCACAACTACCACACTATGGGATAGAGGCGACACAATTCTCTCAATTCCAAACCTTGGTGACAAGTCACTGTCAGACTTTGTAGAATCACAGGATGGAACAAGCACGTTTTACAAGTTAACGCTTGGTGGAAAGATTAACACGGCAAACTATGTCACGACTCCAACCAACGGAAACACTGTGAAGACAATTCCATTAAAAGTGTCGACAAACTTTGCAGCAACAACATCATTGGCAGCAACCTTGACTGTCAGAACAATGACGGCAGCGCAGGGTACTGGTTCTGATTCTGATGCTGTAAATATCTGTGGACACACGGGCTGTTCCTAAACTCTTTTTCTTTTTTTCCATTAGCCAAAATTGTTTTATAGATCAGGGCGATCATAAATGAATGAGTCAAACAACGCAGAAAACTGACAAGGCTATAATTCTTGAAGAGTTTTCTATCCTAAAATCAAAGATGCAAAAAACAGAAACTTACAAGAAAATTCATGACAAGCATGGATTTCCTCTAGCATCAATAAGACGGGTAATCAACCTGCATTTGAAAGATGTAGAAAATAATCCTCAATGAGTTGATAGTTTTACACTATCAAACTTTTTTATTTAATCAATTAACTAATTACAATTGAACCACATTGTTTTTGTCCTCATGGCTTTCTCAATAGCAATATTGTTTCATAACGCATATGCAGAACAACAAGTGGTCAACAGTTTTAATTTTGGCTGGTCAGTCAAGACTTTTATTGATGATTTTCATGAGGCAATAACAATCAATCCTATACAAAAGGCAAAACTGCAAGCAGATCATGCAAGCGATGCACAGAAAGAAATTGAAAAATTATCAAATGAGGGGAAACCAATACCACAGGAAATCATTGAACGTGTTGACGAAAAAATAAAACAGTCCGAAGAAACGATGATTGAAGTTCAGACCAATCCAGAAAATAATTTATTAAAAGACTTGACCCAAGATTTGATTTCTGGAATAAAACAAGCATCAGAAGCAAACCAAATTAGGGAAGCCATATCAGAATATCATCAGTTAAAGGCTGATCTGGAATCTGGAAGAATTGATTCAGATACAGCAAAAGCAAGAGGTCTTGCATTGGAGCAAAAGGCAAATAGTTTGGAAATTGTAAGACAGCATTGTTATGGTCAGAGTCCAATTAACGCAATGAGTCTTGCAACAGAATCAGATGGTTATGCCAAACTGCAAGAGAGATGTCCAGAATTGAAAAAATATGATCTCTCGGAAATTATGTCAAGACTTGACTCGTTAAGATAAGGTTCACGCCTAAAAAGTTGTTTTTTGCCAAAAACAAAACAACAGTTGTGTGCGCACCATTTTATTTTGAGTAATCATATGTTGGATTGGTCATTATTTGTAGAGTTTTAGTGACCTTTCCAATTTTATACTATGGAGTTTCACATTATTTTATGCTAGGTAGAGTTAGTTTTTTTATTCTATTAGGTGGCCTAGCAGTATTTTACTATGGAACTAACAACAATGTAAAACTTCTCGAAGCAATATCAGTAATCATGATGATTATTGGGGTTGTAGGCATCGCAGTTCGTATTAGAAATCATTCGGGTAGCAAATGGCTGAGCAGATTATAATAAAACTTTTCCAAGAATATTCCAATCAATGGATAACTTGGACAAACGAATTCTCTAAAACAGATTTCTTTCAGCATTTTGGATTGATCATTGTAGCATTAGTTGCAGGTGCGCCAGCATGGTGTCCATGCCCTAACGAATTTGTTACAACCCCACTTTTTGCATTAGGCGTAAATCCAATTTACATAGTTTTGGCTGTGGGTATAGGTGGATTTATCGGGGATATACTTCTTTATTATTTTGGTTATCATTTACTTAGAAAATTAACAAGAGGAAAAAGTGATAGATTGTTGGATATAGAACACTGGATTCATCGTTGGGGTAGACTAATTTATGTTGCATCCCCATTACTAATAATTGGAATTGGTGATATTATAATGATTGTATCGGGTCATCAAGGAGTAAAACTTTCCAGAATAGCACCTTTCCTATTTGCAGGTGAAATTCTGCGTGGCATGATTGGTATTGGAATAACAATTGGAATAATCCAGATTCCACAATGGTTAAATTTCTGGTAGCCAAAATTCTTTTATTGCTTGATCAATCAATAATTTTAAATTGAAATCACAAAAACACAACCAAAAAGGATTTAACAGTTACAGAAAACTGTGGAAATCATATAAAATTGCAAGACGATTAGACATTACAAAAGACCGAATCAAGTTTGCAAAAAAACTAATGGGTGTGGCAAAAGGATTGCATCAAAAAGGTTTGATAGAAAAGATGCCTATATTTGAGGAACTAGATGGATAATAGAGCAGCCGGAATCACCATCATTGTTTTTGTGGCAATTATCTTTCTAGTTATCATACAAAACCAAAAATATGCAGTTAATACTACGGAAAATATTATCACGGATATAACAAAGGCAGCAGGAGTAACAATCGAAACATATGTAACACCAGAATTTTTTACTCCCGAACAAAAATTAATGCTGGAAAAATATGCATCTAATGGCCTAAACAACGATCCACTTCCAGGCAATTATCAGACACTTGCTCAACAGCAGGCAGGACAAACAGTTTTGGCAAACGGTACGGCAGTAAACGCAACAGAAAAAATACTCCCATTATATGTATCGTCAGCCGGAAGCAGTATAACATATGTAAGGGGTGATGAAATTCCAATTATTGGAAAAATAACACTGGATAACAAGCCAGCACCATACTGGTATAATGTAATAATAACATGTTGTGGTATGACTGCATTCCAATCACGTTCTTATGTAGAAACTGATGGTCAGGGGAATTTTGGCTTCATGGTAAGACCAGACAGTTCATTTCCATTGGGAGATTGGGTTGTAACAATAATGATCATTGGAGATGATAACAAATACGTGAAACATGATTTTACATTTAGGTTAAATCCGTAAATTAAGTGTTCATGGATACCTATATTTTATTATAGACATGAAATTTATTGTTAGACCTCAGTTAGCATGGACATTTATTATTTTTGGAATTTTTCATGCAGTAATGATAGGCTCATTTCTTGTATGGAGTCAGAAATTAAAATTTATTGATTTTGGCGCATATGTTGTAGTTGGTGGCGAAAGTACATGGATAGTAGTGGCTGGCTTGGCATTTTTTATTTTTGATATTATCATAGCATGTTTAGGTTTATGGTTTATGAAACATGAAGGTTGACCAATTGGTTTAAAAACAAAGATTTTCTATTTTAGGATATGAATAGAATAATTGGCAAGACAATAAACAGGTTTGTTGTCGGACTGTCAATAACTCTGTTTTGGGGTCTAGCATTTGGCATATCTGCCTGGGTGTTAAAGATTCCATTTACAGGTAGTTTTGCAGATCTGTATGTTGGCTTGTCAAACATTGCCTCAATTCAAGGGCTTGCTCTGACTTCATTCTGGATACTATCTATGGTAGTTCTAGGATTCATAAGTTATTGGATTGTCAAAAATAGAAGACATATAGAACCATACAAGGCAGAACGTGACAACGATGATCTACCAAACCATGTAACAATACTATATTTGGTTTTGGTTGCAACAACCATATCAGTAGCATTGTTCTTGGTCAATACACTGGCAAGTGTAGTTGATCAGTCTATGGCATCTGCAAGTCTCAAGACAGTCTATGATGGGCTAATGGCAGGAAACATCTTGGTTCTGATACCATTCTTTGTGTTCAGCACCATACTTGGATTCATTGTTGTTGCTGTCGTGGGTTCAGGCAAAATACAAAAGATTGCTGAGGATACAGGCTTAAACAAAGCCTAAATCAGCATCTCCCTTTGTTTTTCTAAAAAATCACCATTTTATAATAAGAACAATGTCAGCAAATAACAACAAAGCCATCTATGTATTGGCAACAGTAATTGGCTTGGCGGTACTTGGAGTTGCAACCGGAATGGTCAACCTGGGTTCCTTCAATGTCTCTACTGGCGCAAATTCAGGTGGCGG
>Ga0209518_1000770_pt1 | contig 39648 bp, 43 predicted proteins | sample RifGroB1_FD_183993 | JGI IMG/M metagenome (GOLD analysis project Ga0209518, IMG submission 183993) | Groundwater microbial communities from Rifle, Colorado, USA - Groundwater B1 (SPAdes) (version 2) | ecosystem: Environmental > Aquatic > Deep subsurface > Groundwater | place: Rifle, Colorado...
CAGCAAAAGATGTGGTAGAAAAGGAAATAGAGGAAATTAAAATTAAAGCGGAAAATGAGATAGTGAATATCTTGCTAAATCTAAAAGGTTTGTCAGCTAAACAATTAGCAAATGCTTTGAAGGGTGATAAAGGTGAAAAACCCATTGCTGGTGTAGATTTTCCAATTCCCAAAGATGGCGATAACTATATTTTGACTGAAGCTGATAAAAATGAAATTGCCAAAAAGATTGATGTTCCGATTGTTGAAAAACTTATAGAAAAAACTGAAACCATAATTGAAAAACCTATCATTACGGAAATTGTCAAAGAAAAAGCTCTTAAAGATACGCCAGACGAAGTAGTGGAAAAAATAAACAAAGCGAAGGAAAAAATAGATAAGAATCAGATAAAAGGATTGAGAGAGATGCTGAAAGACGGTAAAAAGGGTGGCAGTGGTTTGACTGTCAATTATTCTGATTTGTCTTCTCAATGTGATGGTTCAAACAAAACCTTTACTGTGCCTTATCATTCGCGGGCTATCGCTCTTTTAGGCACGCAATTCCCTATTGTTTATCGCCCAACTACCGATTATACTATTTCAGGAACAAATTTAACTTTAACTGCCGAAGTCAATGGTCCCGAAAACGGTCAAACATTAGTATTTTTATTTGGTTAAAATGAAACACACTGAAGAAACAAAAAAAAGAATAAGTGAATCTCTTACTGGGAGAATACAATCTATTGAAACTACAAATAAAAGAAGTATAACCGCAAAAAAAAACGGAGTAGGAAAATGGAATAAAGGAAAAAAATGTTCTCAAGAAACTAAATTTAGAATGTCTATTGCTCAAAAGAAAATTGGAAATAAACCTCCAATTCTTTGGGGAAATAAAAATAATCTTGGAAAAAAACGTTCAAAAAAAACAAAAAGAAAAATGAGTCTGGCACGAATTGGAAAACCTACAAAAAAAAGAGGGCAACATAATCCAAATTGCATATCAACTTATGAAAGAAAACTTTGGCTTAATAATAAAAGAAGGATAATAAAGATTGGTAATGGTGGTTCACATACTCTTGGAGAATGGGAACACTTGAAAGCTTTGTATAATTGGACTTGTCCAAGTTGTTGGAAAAAAGAACCAGAAATTAAACTTTCAAAAGACCATATAATTCCTTTAAGTAAAGGCGGTTCAGATAATTTAGAAAATTTACAACCATTGTGTCGGAGTTGTAATTCAAAGAAAAAAGATAAAACAAAAAAATATGAAATATAAACACTTTTTAATTGGATTGATTATAGGATTATTCTTTGTTGGCGGTTTTGCTTTTGCCGCCCCAACTGTCCTTTACCAAAGGACGATTTTACCAGAAACCACTACCCTCTACGATTTGGGAACTAGCACAAAAGTTTGGCGGGATTTGTTTATCAAAAACATAATTCTTTCTACAACTACTAGTGGTTGTCTTGAATCTAACTCATCAGGTGTGGTGTGGCTAACCGGCACCGCCTGTGGCACAGGTTCAGGTGGCGCCATCTACGACTGGCAACAATCAACCGACACCTTCCAAGTGAACGCGCTCACACCCACCACGACCATTCCGATTTGGATTAAATCCACCGCCACTTCTTCCTTCGCCGGAGGGATTGAAGCGTGGGGCAAGATTGGGGCTCCGTATTTCAATGCCACCAGCACCACGGCGACTTCTACCTTTGCGGGTGATGTTAAGGTCGGCTCGGGCACAGGGGACAACATGCTCTCTATTACACCAACGCGAAACTACTCTGCGTCAATTTCGGTTGGAGGGGCGGTCAATATAAAAAATAGCTCAAACACGGGTGTTGGGCTTGAGGTATACTCCACGCAGGCCTCGCCGAGCGGACGATTAGTGGTTTTCAACTCCGACAATGTCACATTCAACCAAGATACTCTGCGGGTTATCAGCGTTGGAAACAACAATGCGCTTGCGATTGCTCACACTGGCACGGGAAACAGCGTTGTCGGATTAAACATTTCTTCTACTGGAAACTCGGACGCGGCAACTATCAACATGACAGGAACAAGCACCTCTGCTTCCGCGTTGCAACTCACTAGCTCCAACATGGGGGAATCCGCTTTAAGTATAAGTGGGGTGGAAACAGGAAGAGGAACAATAAAAGTTACTCACACTGGAGCGTCAACAAGTGATACCAATTCTGCGGCCATTTCCATAGACCTGCAGGCCACCACCACCCCCTCAGGGGCGCAAGGAATCTTTCTCACTTCCACGACAGGAGGAACAACAGGAAACTTACTAACCTTACGGAATGATTTGGCGGCGTTTGGGGGAAGTAGCGGGCAAGTAGAACTGCTAACTCTTGCTGGAAACGGCAAATTAGGGCTCGGCACCACCTCTCCCTATGCAAAACTTTCTGTTCAGGGCAACGGCGCTTTTTGGAACAACTCCGCCACCGCCATTCCTCTTGATGTCTATGGTTTCTACAATCAAACCGCCGCTTTGTTCAGGGTTTCGTCTTCAACGGCAACAGCCACCTCCACCGCTTTTGTGATTGATTCGCAGGGACGGGTGGGGGTGGGGACGAGTACGCCAACGAATCAATTCGGCGTGCAGGGTTCCATTCTCTCGTCCAAGATTGACACCTATGACAGTGCGGCGACTTCCACCTTTGCGGGGGGCGCGCTCTTTGCGACGGGAGGGGGGAATGTGGGAATCGGTTTAACCAACCCTTCCTCCAAACTTGATGTTACGGGCTGGATAAATACAGATGACACATCGGGCTATAGGCAAGGCGGAACTAACATCCTCGTCTCCACCTCCACTTCCTTTGACCTTGCTCTTGGCAAGAACGCTCTTGCCAATATGCTCGGAACATACTCCACCTCCACTTCCGTCACTTCAGGCCTCTACAATGTCGCCATCGGCGAAGACGCCCTGCGCTACGCCACATCAACCGATTACAACACGGCAGTCGGCTATCAAGCCCTGCAAATGTCTTCAAGCGGGACGGCGAATAATTCGGGCGCCTACAACTCGGCCATGGGGGTGAGCGCCCTCTACTCCAACACCACAGGAAATTACAACTCGGCGATGGGTACGGACGCTCTCTATTACAACACCACAGGATATTACAACTCGGCCATGGGGGTGAACGCCCTCTACGCCAACACCACAGGATATTACAACTCGGCCATGGGGGTGAGCGCCCTCTACTCCAACACCACAGGAAATTACAACTCGGCGATGGGTACGGACGCCCTCTCCTTAAACACCACCGGCGATTACAACTCGGCCATTGGTGTGTCAGCTCTTCTATCCAACACTACAGGAACTGACAACTCAGCCGTGGGTGTGTCCACTCTTCGTTCCAACACCACAGGAACTTTCAACTCGGCCATTGGTAGAGACGCCCTCCGTTTCAACCGCTCCGCCACTTCATCCACAGCTGTCGGTTACCAAGCAGGCTATGGCGTTTCAGGCGTTACCGCCTCTCAAAACAATGTCTTCCTCGGCTATCAATCCGGTTTTGGCAATACTACAGGAGACAACAACACCCTCGTCGGCTATCAGAGTGGCTATGGGCTTACCTCCGGCTCTTCCAATATGCTCATTGGCTACAATGTTGACGCGCCTTCCGTTACCGGCTCGCAACAATTAAACATCGGCAATCTTCTTTACGGCACGGGCATATACAACGGCTCGGTGGTTTCAGGGAACGCTTTTGCCGGAGGGAAGCTCGGTGTCGGGACCACAACGCCTTTTGCCAAACTTTCCATTGGCGGAGATTCCAATGGAGCGTATCCGCTCTTTGCCGTCTCCACCTCCACTGCTTCGGCGACCACCACGGCATTTGTGATTGACAGCAACGGAAGAGTGGGAATCGGCACCACGACCCCATATGCGCAACTCTCTGTCGCGGGTCTTACCGCAAGCGGGTATTACAACGCGGACAGCGCCACGGCGACCTCAACTTTCAGCGGGGGATTCACGGCAGGAAACAATGCCGCTTTGGTGGTTAATAAGGCGGCGACTGCAAATTCGCTTTACATCAATCCGAGCGGCAACGTCGGCATCGGGACGGCGGGACCGACGGCAAAACTTCACGTTGTTGGTGATATAAATATGATAAATGGAGATATGATAATAACAAATGGTAGAGGGATTGGGTGGGGTGCCGCTACTGAACGAATTACTGGAAGTCAGTCTGCAAATTCTTTGAGTTTATTTACAAACAATGTGAACAGGTTGCATATCAATATAGACGGCAACGTCGGCATCGGCACTACCTCTCCCGCCGCAAAGCTCTCGGTCAACGCCGCCTCAAACGCCCTTGGCTTCTACATGGCGGGGTATGCGAACACGACGGCTGATTTGTTCCGAATCTCCACCTCCACTCTCACCGCCACCTCCACCGCCTTTGTGATTGATGCAAACGGCAAGGTGGGGGTGGGGACGACTTCACCATACGCGCAACTTTCGGTTGTCGGACTCACGGCGAGCGGGTATTACAATGCCGACAGCACGACGGCGACGAGCACTTTTAATGGCCCCGCTCTTAATATTAAAGGAGGTGGACAAAATTGTCTTGCATATAACGGCGAATGTGCCACTCCACGATGGATAAATCCATATCATACAGGTATTGCTGTAACCTTTGCGACTTCCACCGAAAGGACGGCATACAATCTTGAGTTTGAATCTTTGGTAAATAATCCAGTGGATGCGATTTGTTATATCACAGCTTCGGCTACTACTTCTGCTCCCACAATAATTGTCGGAATATATGGGCCAATTATAACGGAAGAAACATTACTAAATGCTCCCTTACTGATAAAATCGGCCACTACCACAGTTACGACAGCGCAAAACACACCCACTTGTATAAATTTTACAGCGACAGCATATCTGGGTGTTGGAAGATATTATATGTCTTTTCTTTCTCCTGAAGGAGCTAGTTATATGCGACAATCAAATACAACTCAAATAGTGGGCTGGGGGCAAACTTTCACTGCCGCAGGAAATGATTTGCCTTTAATCGGCCCAACTCCGACTGATACAGGAAATAATCTTCCTGGATTGAGATTAAGAGGAGTTAAATAAATTATTATTAAATTAAAAAATATGACGACATCAATTGTTAGAGGTTAGATTACAAGCGTTAGAGAATAAATAAAATGGAAAAAACATATAAAGTAAACGCGGATGAAACAGTGGAAATCACTGTAGTAAAGGAAGAAGTGGAACAAAGTGATTTAGGTCATCTTTACACTCTTTTGAATCAGTTGAAATTCAACAAGCAACAAACGCTCAATGAACAACAAAATGTTTTGGATAAAATGGCGGCGACAGCCGTATCTTATGACGCGAAAATTTCCGAAATGGAAGCTACTATCGCCAATGTGGAGCAACAGGTCGCCACATTGAATAAATTTGCTACTTATGCGGAATATAAAACCGACAAAGACGCTAAAGCAGAAGAGGCTAGATTAGCAGAGGAAGCGGCAAAAGCGACTTTGGAAACACCTGTGGAATAAATCCTATGAGAAACAAGGGACAGATAAATGTTGGGTTTGTTATAATCACTACATTCGTAGGTGTTTTGTCTTTTCTTGGCGGGGGTAGTTGGCTTTCAAAAGGGCAAGCCGAACAAGACCGTCAAATTGCCATATTGGAAACCAAAAGCGAGCAATACACAAAGGATATTGGGGAAGTGAAAGAATCCATTAAAAACATCAACAACATACTTCTTCAGTGGGCCGAAAAGAACAATGTGAAGATGTCCACAACTACAAAAATATGAAACTTGTTTTTGGATTAAAACTTTTGCCTCGCGACCCAAGAAATCTACAATTAGGTAAAATTGTCAGCTTGCCTGCTTATGATTTGACTCCAGATGAGTTTTGTCTTGAAACATTGGAAATTAAAAACCAAAAAGACACGGATTTTTGCGCTTCATTTTCCAGTTCCACCGCTTCGGAATTACAGGAGAGCGTTTTGCTTGCTCCTGAATTTACTTTTGCCGCTGCCAAAGAAATCTCAGGTGATATTCAAGGTTTCGGTTTGTCTTTTTACGATGTCTTGAAAGCTCATATTCAAGTCGGGGCGATTGAAAAAAAGAATAGTCCATTTTCGGTGGAAACAAAAGACAGAGATTTTCTGGCTGATATAAAAAACTGGCCGTTAGAAATGAAACTTTACGCCGGTTTTCATCGCAAAAAAACTTATTGGGAAGTATCCGGGCAACAAACTATTACAAACGATATCCGTTCCGCTTTGTGGTATTTCCGCAACGAAAAACGGGCGGTATTGTTTGGCGTTCAATGGGGTTGGGATGTTAAGGAAATTAAAATTAACACGATACCAGAATCCGGCATCGGCCACGCCTTGCTTATAATCGGCTACAAACACATTGATAATGAATTATATTTTATAGTTCAAAACTCTTACGGCAAAGAAGCCGGCTATAATGGCACGCATTATTTCCATTGGAGGGTGGTGGAAAAATTTGTCAAACAATTTGGGGCATTTATGCTTTTGGATTTGAACAAGGAAGAAGCCGAACAATACTTGTCCACAGGGCGGCAACTTGGTGAAAATTGGGTATGGGGTATAATTAGGTCGCTATTAGCTTTCATTAAAGATATTTTCAAAAAATGAAACCTCGCGTATTTATATCTGCAGGCCATAGCAGAATAGATTCCGGCGTTCGCTGGGGCAATATCGCCGAATCGGAATTGGTAATAAAAATCAGAGACAAGATAAAAGAACTTTTACCCGAAGCTATTTATGTTCCCGATGATTTGACTTTACGGGAAACTATTGATTATATCAATTCTCAAAATCCACAACCCGAAGATTTGGCAATTGAAATTCATGTGAATTCAAATCAATCTCAATTAAAAAGAGGCACTGAAGCGTATTATGTCAGCGACCCAAGAATTGCGGCTATATTTTCCAGATGTGTTTCTAAAAGATTGGGTATTCCCGACAATGGGGCGAAACACGATTCCGAGACCTATGTCGGTTCACTTGGTTTCCTTCGTTTTATAACTTCCTGTCGCAGTGTTTTGGTGGAAACCTGCTATTTAACGCACTTTCAAGAGCGGAACCTCATAATCACGCAGGAGGGGCAGAAACTAGCGGCAAACGGTGTTTTTGACGCAATAAATGAGGTTATGGGGCCGATTGAGACAGTGGAACCTGTAATAAACTGGAAAAATGTCTTTGAAGCCTTGAAAAAGGTGATGTCGTTGGATGATATAATAATGTGGGTTAAGAAGTATTTTGGTGTTCTAAAAACCGCTTGATTTTCCCTTTCTTTGTTGATGGCGACCAACATCAACGAAGACAGGGGCAATGAAGCACCCAACGCTTACGGCACTTTATAGGAGGGGAAACCCTATGGCGCTCGCGGACAAAAAGGCGGGAGATGAGGCAATTTTAATATAATCTCCCTCTCCCGCCATAGCGTATTATCATTAACTTAATAATATGAAAGGACTTGTTCAATCTCGCACTTTTTGGTTAGCTATTATTCAGGGGGTTGCCGGCGTGATAGTAATTTTGGAAACTGAATTGCCCGGCGTTGGCTGGGTGGCTATCGTAAAATCAGTATTGGATGTGATGTTAAGATTGGCGACCGGTAAACCTGTCATTGGGTTCGCGCCAAGGACATAACTATGAAGTATTTAATCTTGGTAGGGTTAATTGCCTTGCCTTTTGTCGCCACCGCCGGTTGGTGGTGCGGACTTGAAAGCGGAAAAATTGTAGAATGTATGATGATTGATGGAATAGTTCAACCGATTAAAAAAGAAATTCTCTACAATAACTTTTTTCCGGAACCGGAAGTTCAAGTGACTATGCGTAAAATTGCCAAATGCGAGAGTGGAGAAAATCAAACCATAAATGGTAAAATCGTTAAAGGCCCCGATGGTTTTGATTTAGGTTTTTTCCAACTTCGCAGTTTGGTTTGGGAAAAAGAAGCTGAAAAACTTGGACTTGATATTCACACCATTGAAGGTAATTTTGGAATGGCGAGAATTTTGTATGACCGCTTTGGATTTGCGCCTTGGGTTTGTTATAGAAAATAATTTTTCAACCACTGCTCGTTTAATGGAGCAGTTAGCATTATCAATATATGCTAAACTTTCACCATCGCCCGCTATTGCGGGCAGTGGTTGAAAAATGATATAATAAGTCAATAATAATTATTTGTTCTTTTTGTCCTCCCATGACCGAATAAACCCTGCGCTATGGGTTAAGGTGCCAGTCGGCAAAGTATGTCCGAATGGATGAGGTTGCCGGAGCTGGGCTGTAGAGGCAAACTCCAACAACAATTAACTATGTTGGTTAGTAGCGTGCGCTGAAGCTTGCGAGAGAAGGCTTAAACCACCGGACTCGCTGGGAGGACAAAGAGAGTAAAAAATGCTATAATATAGGCAAAAGTTCTTTGTTATGAATCTCGGAAGGATATAGTGAAAGTTAGACAAGAAGCGGAAAAAAAATATCGTTCATTTCTTTTTCTTGTCTAACTTTCTAACGCAATTTTAACCATCAAAAATAGGAGAATTATATCAATCTCGGAAGCTGTGATAATTGCGGCAAAACGATGACGATTGCCGATTGTATCCAAGAAGAGGACGGGACATTTTTCTGCTCAAAAGTTTGCGCTGAAAAACATCAACCGGCCGAACCGGATAACCAAACAGAATTGGAAATTTACTATGATGACTGAAGTTCCCAACAACTCGGTGAAGTGCCGGACTTGCGGCGCGATTTTCCCTTTCGCTTGGGTCAAACGCGGGCAATACGGCGCGTGTCGGAGCTCCTTCGGGTGTTTTTGCTCCGATAAATGTTCGGAAGTGTTCAAACTCAAAAGCACTTACCGCTATGAGATACAAGAAGCTCGCCATTGACCGGCCGGTTATCCGGCAGTCAAAACTCTTACCTGTCAGGGTCGCCTTCAAGGCCCCACGAAGATTCAAAACACTGGTGCGGTTGCTTGCTCTTAATGAGTCAAGTTATCCTCACCACGACTAACACAGGGCGACATTGTTCGCCCTTTTGTGTTATACTTGCGATGGAGGCGTAAAAACCACCAAAAAACCACTTCTTAATTTAAGAAGTGGTTTTTGGTTGTCTGTTTCGGAGTAATTTATATTGCGTTCAACCAATAGGCGAATTGCGGGAACTGAACTATAAAGCCATTCGTTTTAAGTGTCTGCGCCAATGACTTCATAGAATTCCGATACCACGAGGTTTTGGTTAAATCAAAACAACCTTGAATCTCTATGCAGATTGTTTTGAAACCCGCCTCATCGGAAATTACCGAGCCTTTTGAAACGACCGGCGTTGACAATCCATTCAGACCCCACACTTGGGAAACTAATTGAGGATTGCCGTTGCTTGGTTTTAATACATCGGCGAACGCAGGCAAAGCAACGAGAAACATAACCGCAAGCAAAATTATTTTTTTCATAATTTTATTGCTAACTAATAATGCGAGAGTATAACACAGTTGTAAAGAAATAAAAAGTGTTTTTGAAATATAAAACAAATTTAATGTAAAGTAAAGAGTATTGACGGGAGCAAAATGTGCTATAATTCCAAGCAAATGAGAAAATCCAAGCCTCAACGAGATACTGAAATAATGTTGAAAATTAAAGCTAAATGGCGGATACCTGATATTGCCAAACATTATAATCTCACCCGCCAAGCGGTCTATAACATTATTAAAAAGATAGGTAAGTTATCCACAGTATAACTTGCTTTACTTTTCTTGTTAGTGTAAAGTTATATTTGAAGGTCGCAGTCAATCACAACAAATTAAATGAAACTGGAAAACAAAAAGTGGATTGGCGGATTCGTAATTGGCGCGGTTATCGGCGCTTTGGTCGGAGTCGCCGTTCAGCTTACTTGGATGTTAAAGTTAATTGAATAAAATGTCTGGCGAAGAAGAAACAAAACAAATAGAAAATGAATTTTGGCAAAAAGAAAAAGAAAATAAACTAAATGACATTAGTAATTCAGATTAAATTATGAAACCAGATTGGTCTAAAATAAGGGGAGGCGTTAAACATTGCGCGAATTGTGGGTTAAAAAAATGTTATACGAACAAATTAGAGGTTTGTTGGGAATGTAAAAAGAAATTTTGCCCGATTTGTTTCAACAGAGGAATGATTAACTCAAAAATGAAGGAAAATGAGGAAGTGAGAGTGATTTGTGATAAATGTGTCAAAGATAAGGATTACCATGTCGGTTTAATATAGGCGAATTTCATTCACTGTGCGACTTTTCCCGCGTTTAAACCTGTGAGTGCGACAAAGATGTCAACAGAGAAAAAACTCGCTTAAAAAACATACGGTTAAACAACATTGATGGTCAAATTAACAAAGTGCCTCTTATTCTGCCTTTTGCCAATTACTATTTAGAACTTTGGATAGTAAATTGGGGAAGGTGGAATAAGGGGAAATAAAAAGGTCGTATTTATAAGCCAAATTAGAAAAAAATGCTTATTGAAATAACGCTCAAAAATGAGCAGAATCAATTATTAACAAAGCGTTCTATTGAGGGCTTTAGTCAAGCTCGCGAATAATTAAATAAAATTGAGACACAATATCAAAATTTGATTAAAGGTCTCGCAAAAGAAAATGAAATCGTATATTGAACAAGAAACAAATAATCCCGACTTAGTTCGGAATTGTGATTGGGAAGGAGATTGGACTCATTATAAGCAAATTTCCACCGGAAAATATCTGCCAGCGGTAAATTACATTCTCGGCAAGGCGTTTAACAAAGGTGATGGTTTTTATCGATATTTACTGAATTCTACCCGAGAAGAAGCTGACAGAAAGTTGAAATTCGCGGGAAATAAGGGTTCTCGCGTCCATCAAGCCATTTCTGACCTAGTGAAAGGGCATAAAATCACGCTAGGGACGAAATATAACGATGAGTTGAGTGGTATATCGTCTCCGTTGACTTTTGTTGAATGGCGGACAGTTTTGGCATTTATCAGTTGGGCGGAAGAATACAAGCCGAAGACAATCTGGAATGAACACTCGGTTTGTAATGAAAAATATGCCGGCACACTGGACTGGTTCGGGGAGATTGAATACGAGGGCAAAAAAATTCTGTGTGTGATTGATTTCAAAACTTCGTCCGCAATCTGGGGGGATTATCCTCTCCAACTGGCGGCTTATTGGGGAACGATTAAAGACAAAACAATTTCTACTGCCGTTCTCCGCATCGGCACACGCCACAAGAAAGGTTATGAGTTTGTGGTGTATGGACCGGCGGAAACAAAGAAAAATTATCTTGATTTCCTTTCGGTCTATTCGTTGTATCAAAGGGAAAACGAACCCTTTGACCCGAAAGACATTAAGGAAATGCCCGATGAATTATCAATTAACATTGAAACAATAAAATGGGATTCGCAGAAAATTTTGAACGAGAAGCTAAAAAGTTCGGACTTACAGGGGATTTCTATAACTGGACCGAGGGCGACAACCGAGTCCGTGTCCTCTCCACGCCGGAAATCTATGTCTCGCGTTTCGGCAAAGAATTCGGTGCTTGCTACGAAGGGGCACCGTATTGTAAAAAGGAAGAACTTGAAAAAGCCAAAGACAAAAACGGCAAGCCGGCCCAACTCAACAAAAAGTGGCTCTGCTGGGCAATTATTCGCCGAGAAGCAACCGAACCAGAATTAGGTTTGCTTCGGTTGCCTTACAAGGTGATGGTTCAATTAAAGAATTTGGCGCAAGACACCAAAGATGGTTATGGCTTTCAGGATTTCCCGATGCCGTATGATATAAACATTAAGGTGGAGAATGCTGGTGAGACGACTGCCGTGTATTCGGTGATTCCCTCCAAAAAGGAAACCAAAATCACTGATGAGGAAATGGGGGCACTGTCAAAGAAAACGCCGGTAGACCAGATAATCCAAAAAATGAAGGACAAAGCCAAGAGGAAATTGGAAGGCGCGCCAGACCCAGCAGATAAGACGATTGATTATCCAGAGGAGAAAATCAACGCAGACGATATTCCGTGGTAATTAGTCAAAAATAAATTTTGACTTAAATGGTTGCCCTTTTATAAGGGCTTCCATTTGAACCGAAATTCAAAAATTAGTAATAAATAAATGATATGACTTGGTGGAAATTCTTAATCTTTATTATTCTTTTTCCTTTTTATGTCCCAATAGTTTTATTCGTGTATTTTACAATGCCGGTTTATGAAAAGTTGTTTGATTGAATATGAAAAAAGGTGAATGTTCCGAATGTGGTCGTCCATTATTTGATCAAGAAAAATCTGACCCCGAAACTCAACTTTGCGATAAGTGTTGGGAGGAAGGGGATTTGGAAAAATAAGTTATCCACACTTATATTTGCGTTAAAAGTTTTGTGATATAATAAAAGATATGAGCAAGTTCGAAATAATTTTTATAATTAAGAATCTTCACGAGACAAATGGTTCACCCGAACTTGCTCTGTCTTGTGAAGATTTTTGTTTAAAAAAATTATTATGGCTAAAGAACGAATGATAGATACAAAATTTTGGTCTGATGGTTGGATAACAAATAAACTTAATCCACTTGATAGGTATTTATTTTTATATCTTTTAACAAACGATCACACAAATTTATGTGGTATTTATGAAATACCATTACGGATAATGTCTTTTGAAACAGGAATTGATAAAGACGAATTAAATAGGGAAATGCTTAAAAGATTAGAACCTAAAGCATTTTACCTAAAAAGCGAGTGGATATGGATTTTGAAATTTGAAAAGTATCATTCAAAAAATCCAAAAACAAAAAAAGGAGCAGAAATAGCTAAAAACCAAATTCCTAGTCATGTTTGGGAAGAAATAAAGGAATTATGCGATAGCCTATACATAGGCTATCCATATCCTATGGATAGGCCACCCTCTTCTGCTTCTGCTTCTGCTTCTGCTTCTGCTTCTCAGAATAAGATATCCGATGCTAACGCATCGGAATCTAAAAAAAAACTATGAAATTTAACACTTTCGGTTCTTACAATGAAACCGATACATCTGATTCTTTTGAAGATATTATTGATTCCGAAACTGGCGAGCCGGTAAAAAGAGTTTGGAAACCCAAACAAAAAAGAAATGAGATAGTTTTAAGGATTATGAGTGATTTTAAAAGACGAGCAAAATCAGTCGCGGGTTTTGAGCCGATAATGGGGAAAAAAGAATATATAATAATTTTAAGAGCTTTGACCACTCACAACTTAACCGAACAGCAAATTTACGATTCTTTTGAACAGTGGTTCAATCGCACCGATAAAAAACGAGAGGATATAATTCACATCACACAAGCTTTATCCGATAATCGCTTAAACTCTTATAAAGTTATCGCAGGAATAAAATGAAAAAGAAAACCGAACAAGAAATAACCCAACTGGAAAAAGAACTCGCCGAATACAAAGGCGAAGACCGGGTTGTGTCCTCAACTGAAATCTGGGAAGAATATAAAAAACTGCCGGAACGAAAAAGGTTAGAGTGCGGTTTCCCGTCTTTAGACAAATGGTTTAATGGTTTTGAAGTCGGAGAATTGATTTTGGTAACTGGCCCCGCTGATGGCGGAAAAACAACTTTTTTAACTTCCTCTTTGAAAAATATGTCCGCAAAATCAATTCCGACTTTGTTGTTTTCTTTTGAAGAAGCGCCGCAGAATTTATTAAAAAAAATTACTCTTGAAGATTCTACGCCGCCGGTTTTTTATGTTCCTCGCCAAATGACCGAAAACACAATTTTATGGATGGAGAAAAAAATAATTGAAGCCAAAGTGAAATTTAATGTTGAAGCGGTTTTTATAGATAACATCCATCAGATTTTTTCTATAAACCAGTTCGTGAAAAATTTATCTTTGGAAATTGGCGATATGGTGGCTTACATAAAAAATATCTGTTTAACTCACGGTGTAGTGATTTTTATGATTGCTCATTCGCGAGACAATCCCAACAAGTCGGAACCGGTGCTTTCTGACATACGGGATTCTGGGTTGATACCGCGAATTGCCGATTCAGCTATTGGTGTTTGGCGGATACCAAATTCTGAAGGAGTGGTAAAAGACGGTCGGTATATGTCCGAAGTCGGGCCGGAAGACAACAAAGCCAAAATCAGGATTTTGAAAAACCGGCGCGAAGGAACGAAAGGAACTTGTGTTGTTTATCATCGTAATCATTTTTTGGAAGAACAAAAATCAAAAGATGAATTAGGAAATTGGTAATATGAACGAAATCTACGATATAATTTTAGGGTGGAAGCACAGATGGTTCAGAGAAGAACTGCCGAAAATTTTGGCGGTGTTTGACAAACACGATGTTGACGGAATGATTAAAGATGATTTGCGGAAAAAAATTGAATGGAGTGAAAATAGAATAAAAGAATTGGAAAGCGATAATTTTATGAAAAGGCAACAAGGGGTGAATTACGATGACAGAAAAAATCTTGTGGAAAAAATAACTGCTGGGAAAAGTGTGATTTCAAAATGGAAAAGCATTTTAACTAAACCAATGAATCACCCCGCCGTTTGGTTAAAAGAAGGCGATTATCAAACCATTAAGCGAGTGGGATTTAGAAAATTTATTAGTTTATTTTATGAATTGGCTTATGACTGACTTAACCTCAAAATTTTGGTATAGCGAAATGGCGGATGAATGTCGGGCTATTTTCACCGAGAAACTTTTTAATCACCGCTGGGAGCTGGTGGAACTTTATCATTTAATCGGCAAAAGAATTTTAGAGGAAAGCAAAAACGCCAAATGGAGCGAAATCATCAAACCGCTTTCTGGGGACTTAAACATTCACGAACGCAATTTGTATTACGCCGTGAAATTCGCCGAGAAGTTTCCAGAGATAGATAAACTTCCGGATGGAAAAGTCGCATCTTGGAGCAAAGTGCGGAAACTTCTGCCGGCTCATCCGCAGGACGAAAAACCAGAATTGGAAATTAGCGTTATCGCCGAAAAACTTTTGAAAAAGCATGGTGAAAAGTTTTGTAAAGAATTGGTCGTAGAATTATCAGAACAAATTAAAATCATCAATGAAAAGTGAATATAAACCAATACCCAGATTTAACAATCATACAAATTGCGCTGGTCATCAGAACTGGATGTTGGATTGCGAATATACCAACAAAGAAGACCGAGAAGCCTTGATAAAGGCAATAGATAATTATTTAGGGAAAAATTGAACCGAAATTCAAAAATGAAAAAAAATAGTGTTAAATCTTTGAGAAAAGAATTATGGAATTTATGTCGCAAACTTGCCGAAAAACTTTATCCAAATTCAAAATGTTATACTTGTGATGTTCCTGTATTTGGACAAAATAAACATTTGGGACACTTAATTCCTTCGTCAACTTGTGGGGTGTTTTTAAGATATGATGTTAAAAGAAATTTAAGGTGGCAGTGTGCTAGATGTAATTTGTGGGAAGGTGGCAATGGCGCCGAGTTTTACCGACGAATGGTGGAAGAAGTTGGTAAAAAAGCGGTGGATAAATTGTTTGCTGATAAAAATCATGTTATAATAAAAGCAGATAAAATTTTTTATCAAAATAAAATAAATGAATACAAAAAAATTCTTTTTAACTTGTAATAGGTGTAAGAAAAAAATGAGTATAGAAAAAATGAGGAGAAAAAATATTGCTCATTCTGGTTGGGTTTGTATTCTTTGTTCAAAAGATTTAAATGTTGTTTGTAAAAATTGTGGTAAATCTTTTCCCAAAAGGTCTCCTGCTTTTAATAAAAAAGGAACTGGCTGTTGTTCTGTAAGATGTGCGGGAATTTTTAAAAGAAAAAAATATTCATATAAATGTTTAATTTGCGGTAAAATGTTTATAAATAATAATAATTATGATATAGCAAAAAAATATAAAAGATTTAAATTTTGTTCAAATAAATGTAAAAATGTTGCTAAGGAAATTGAACCTAAAAAATTTCATTGTCTAATTTGTGGAGGACAATTTGAACGAAAATATAGAAATAAATATAAATATTGTTCTCAAAAATGTAACGGTAAATCGCATAGTGGTGAAAATTCTTATCTTTGGAAAGGTGGAGTTACCCCAATACACAATAAAATAAGGGCATCAATACAATATAAACAATGGCAGAAAGAGGTTTTTATTAGAGATGGTTATTGTTGTTCTTTGTGTGGTGATAGAAAAAAGAAATTTTTAGTTGCTCATCATATCCAAAATTTTGCTCAATACCCACAACTCCGTTTTGTTATAGAAAATGGCATTACTTTGTGTAGAAATTGTCATAAAGAATTTCACAAAAAATATGGTAAAATTGATAATATAAAAGATCAAATTGAAGAATTTATAAACAGAAAATTGTGAAAGCCGATTGCTTGTGGTTTAAGAAATTGATTAAAGAATATGAGGAAATAATTAAAACTTATCCACAAATTTTTTCTTGATTTATAGTTAGTTTTAGTATATAATTATTGGAACATGAAAAAAACTCTAATTTTAATCGCCGTAACAATCGTGGGGATAATAGCATTTGCTTTCGTGTGGTATTTAATCAGTCCGGAAAAATCCATTGACGATGTTTTCACGCCCGCGCCACAAAAAGAATTTAATTCTCCTATTCAAATCAATGAAGGAAAAGGTTGAGAAACGAAAACGCATTTACGATTTCTTTTTTACCAGTTGCGATGAATGCGGGGTAGAATTAAAAAGACAAAAAAAGCAGGTTAGATATGTTTGTTTCAACTGTAAAAAGAGAAGACAAAAAGAGCGGCGAAAAAGTATTGTAAAGGTAGTTAATTTAATTGTAAGATAATTGTAAATATGGGGGATAGATATTTTTTATCACATCTAAAGTGTCCTTATTGCGGAAACGAACAGGAAGATGTCAGTTACGCCGAAAGTTGCGGGCAAATTGAACATATATGCGAGAACAAAAAGTGTGGCAAGATAAGCAAGATAATTTTGGATTTTCAATTAGTAAAGAAAAAGAAATGACCGAAATACCAACTGAAATACCGAATTGGAAAAAATGCGCCAAATGTGATAAGATGGACTGTGAATTAAGATTTGAAACATTGGAGAAGGAGTGGAGGTGTAGAGAGTGCTATTTTAATAAACAAGGAAAAAATGAGCAGAAAAACTGAACAAAAACTACACGGTGAGGCGCGGAAAGTCATTTTGAAAGCTGTGAATAAAGTCGCTGATGCGGTGAAACTTACTCTTGGCCCCGAAGGGGCGGGGGTTCTGTTGGATAGAAGTTTTAATCGCGGTTCAAGAATTACTAATGATGGCGTAACTGTTGCTAAAAACATTGTTCCCAAAGATGAATTTGAAAATTTAATCGCAAGGGCTTTTATTGAAGGCGCAAGTAAGACTGGAGAACGAGTTGGCGATGGCACAACTAGCACAATCAGCATTTCAGCCAAACTTATCAACGACGCTTTTTCACGATTAAGCGATAAAAATAATACTGAAATAAGGGGGCTTGATTCAAATTTTGGTGGGGTAAATTCTTTACGAAAACATATAATTTCTTGTGTTCCAAAGATTAAAGAAGCAATTAAAGAACGAACCAAAAAAATCAAGACTATTAAAGAACTTGAAGATATCATTGATGTTTCTTTGGCCGGCAACAGAGAAGTGGCAAAAATTTTAGCGGAAATAGTGTGGAAAACCGGTGAAGATGGATTTATTACTCTCGCTGATGGTTTTCAAGGTAAATTAGAAACCGAGGTTATTGAAGGCGCTAGATTTCCTATGAAAATTGTCGCTCCGGTTTTTCTTAATCATCCTGAACGCTATGAAATGGTGGTAGAAGAATCTTTAGTATTGGTAACGAATTACAAAATTGATTCTATTCGGGATTTTGCTGATTTTTGGAATAATATAAAAGTAAATAAGCTAGTTATTTTTGCGCCTAATTTTTCTGATGAGGTTTTGGTTCAGATGGTAAAACTGATACAACCTCGCTTATTACCGAATGGACAAACTCAACCTTCGGGAATTCAGATATTCCCAGTTAAATGTCCTTCTCTTGGTTCGGCGGATTTAACTCCCCATAATTTTGTTGATCTTGCTTTGTTTTGCGATGCTCGGTTCATTGATAAAGACAAAGGCGATAAATTGAAAGATATCAAAGAGTATGATTTGGGTTTTGTGGAAAAACTGACTGTCAAAAGCGTGGAAGACAGAGAAGATGCTGTAATCTTGGGCGGAAAAGGAGTGAGAAGCGAGAAAATAAAAAAACATATTGAGGATTTGAAAAGCAGAGTGAATTTAACGAAAATGCCGGAACACAAAGCTTTAATCCAAAAACGCATTGCTTCAATGTCTTCGGCTGGGGGTATGATTAAAGTTGGAGCTTCAACAGATGCGGAAGCATTACCACTGAAACATAAAATTGAAGATGCTATTTTCGCCGGACAAAACGCTTTACGAAATGGATATGTAAAAGGCGGGGGGTTGTGTTTGAAAGAAATTGCTGATGAGCTTTTCAAAGATGATGTTTTAATTCACGGCGCTCTTTGCGCGCCGTTTAATCAGATTCAAGAAAACTGTGGCAGTGAATTAAAAATCGGTAAAGATATTATAGACCCCGCCCGTGTGGTAGAATTGGAGGTGGAACACGGTTTTGGAGTTGCTGCCAATCTTATTACTGTCAAAGCGGTAATACCGGAGTTTGATGAACGCGACCCCAAAGACCCATATAAACTTATAGCCGATGCAATCAAACAATACACTTATTTCTTTGCCAAAGATAAAGCTCTTTTCAAAGAAGGAATGGATGAAACAAATGCGGAGGAACTTCAAAAACAAGAAGCGCTTATTAACAAAGAATTAAGTGATTAGATTTTTTATAAAACTTATAAAAGCTTTTAGGATTTTGAAAGAGAAAAATGAATCTCTCGCAAAATGGAAGGTCGTGAAGCGGGATAAGTGGAGACAATTGGGGATGAGTGAAAAAGAAATCAAATTTCTTTTGGAAAAGCATAAAAATTCATTTATTAGAACTTTTAAGCGAACGTAAAATGCCACTATCAAGTATAATGCGACAAAAGTTGAGTAAGTTCGGGAAATTTGCCAAGTCTATGGTAAAAGGAACATATCAAAATTGGAAAAAAGGGAGCGAGAGAATGATGGACCCGAATGTGCCCGGTTCTTTAACTCATTATGCCGGCCGTGTGATGGATTGGGCGGAATACAATAAATCAAAGAAAAAATAAAATGCCATATAATCTTTCAATTCAACAACGAAATAACAAAATGGTTTATTGTATGACCAATAAATCGTCTGGTATGACTTATTGTTATGGTTCATCGGCTGAAAGACGCAAAGGAATGAAAATGCGCGAAGCTTTTTCTAAGGGGTGGAAAATGACAAAGAAGTAAAATGTATTTTAGAGAAATTAGTAAAAGAACGGAAAAAAAATAATTTGGACAAAATCAAATAAAGTGTTATAATTCAGGGGAATAACAGGCAACTATGGCAAAATTACCTCCACCAAAAGAAACTCAATTCAAGAAAGGTGTTTCAGGCAATCCAAAAGGTAAGCCCAAAGGTGCTTTTTCTTTGACCACAAAAGTAAAAGAATTTCTTTTGGAAAAAGCCAAAGATGGCGAGACCTATGGCGAGAAGTTAAAAAAGGCGGCGGTGTTGCGAGCAATGACAAAATCAGACCCTTTAATGAAAGAGATTTGGGAAAGAATTGACGGCAAAGTTGCTGATAAACAAGAAACTGATTTAACTGTGAACATTAAAGATATTAGCGATGGTTATAAACAGCTCATTGAAAAAGTAAAAAATGAATCCTAAAGAAAGAGAAGTGTGTTTGGGACTTTTGAAACTTTTTAGATTTGAAAATAAAACTGCCGACCAAATTGTGACCGAAAGTCAGATACAGATATTTTACGAGTTGATATTCAGAAAACATAAAAGGCTTCAAATTCTTTGCGCGACTCAATACGGAAAACTGGTAAGTGATGATACACCAGTGTGGACAACGAAAGGGTGGAAAAATCATGGCGACCTCAAGATAGGGGATTATGTGTTTAATCATTTTGGCAAGGCAGTTAAAGTTAAAGGTATTGCTCCGAAAGGGATAGCGAATAGAGAAGTTATTTTCACAAATGGAGCAAAAATAAAAGTCCACGAGAAACACGAATGGTTTGCGCAACATAGGGCGTGGAAAGATTATAGGAAAATAGAGACGAAATATATTGCTGAATATGAGAAGTCATCATTTTCTATACCAAACATTGTGCCATTAGAGGGCAACGATAAGGGATTACTATTAGATTCATATACTCTTGGAGTTTGGCTTGGCGATGGCATATCTACCAAACCTGCAATAACTATTGACCCAAAGGACAGAAATATCGTTTCTGCGATTCCTTACAAAATATCCACAGAACATCCTCACAAGGATACAGGAGTTGTCTTATACGGTTTTTACAAAACAGTTGTTTTTCAATCATTACGACAGCTTGATTTAATAGGAAACAAACATATCCCGGATGTATATAAATTAGCTAGCATACAATCTCGTTTGCAATTATTAGCTGGACTTATTGATACAGACGGTAGTGTAAATAAACAAAAACGGGAGAAAGGGTGGCGAAATGGGCGTGTTTATTTTATCAATACAAATAAGCGTCTTATTGATGATGTGTGTGATTTGATTCGTTCTTTGGGAATGAAGCCAAGTATTACAAAAGTGAAGGCGTGTATTTCTTCAAGCGGTATTCAAGGAAGAAAAGATACATATTATATAGGGTTTAAGCCTATATTAGATATTCCTACTAGAGTTTTAAGAAAAAAGATAACTATACAACCGAATAAACGGCGCGTAAGGATTAGAGAAATAAGAGAAATTGAACCAGTTTCAGGTAATTGTATTCAAGTTGATGGTGGAATTTATTTAGTAGGCGAGCAAATGATACCAACTCATAATTCTTTTATAGTCGCTTTAGCTTGTGTCGTCATCACTTGTATTCAAAAAGAACTTGTGGCCGTGGTGGCGCCAACGAACGAGAAAGCAAGGATAATAATGAGGTATTACATTGAGCATTTGGGAGACTCGCCTTTGTTTTATTCCCAATTGGAAAAAGATACAAAACTTGAAAGATTACGAATGGAAGAAAGCAAGGAAAGAATTATTTTGCGGAATGGCGGTGGCATATTCGTTATTTCCGTTCAAGCTGGTAATTCTAAAAAGGGAATTGAAGCGGCTATGGGAGCGGGGGCGAAAAATGTAATCCAAGACGAAAGTTGTTTAATCCCCGATCCAATTGAAGCTACCGTGTTCCGGATGATAGCCGGTAAAGGTGAAGAAGCTTTTTATTGTAAAATCGGCAATCCATTTTATCGCAATCACTTTCTTAAAAGTTGGCGAGATGAGACTTATCACAAAATTCTTGTGGATTACAAGCAGGGAATTAAAGAAGGAAGATATACGGAGGAATTTATAGATGAAGCAAAAATGAAACCTTATTTTGGTGTTTTGTTTGAATGTAATTTTCCCAGCGCTGACGCCATTGACGCAAGCGGATATTCGATTCTTGTGGACGATGATACTTTGGCGCGAAAGATTAAACCTAAAATTAAACTGTTTGGAGAGTTAAAAATGGGTTGTGATGTCGCTGGTGAAGGTTCAAATTATTCGGTAATAACTTTAAGAGCTAAAAATGGAGCGAAGATTTTATACAAAGAACACAATCCTGACACGATGAATTTCGCCGGTATTATCGCGGCATTGGCCAGTGAATCGGCGCCGAGCAAAATCTATATAGATAAAGTTGGTATAGGAAAACCCGTATTTGATAGATTGAAAGAGTTTGAAGAAATTGCCGACAGAGTTGTCGGTGTCGTAGCCGGTGAAAAAGCTGATGAAGATGCCAGTTATTTTAACAAAAGAGCTGAAATGTTTTGGCGGTTGCGAGAATGGTTGGCAACTTCGGAACTTGAAGGCAACGGCTGGCAGGATTTGTTAGATGTTAAATATAAGATTCAAAGCGACAGACGGGTTAAGATAAAAGGTAAAGATGAGATGTTGAAAGATGGCGTTTTATCGCCCGATGTCGCTGACGCGCTTTCACTGACATTTTATAATCGGGAAACTCTTGGGCAACCCAGTGTTATTGTCAGCATTCCTAATTTTAGAGGTTATGAAAGAAGGTAAATTACAAATTAAACCCATTGCCGAAGCGCCGAATCTTGCTATTCTCAAGGAACGTTTTGGCGTTTTGGAAGATGAAGTTATAGTCGCTTATGGAAACAAAATTTATTGTCCAGCCAAAGGAATGAGTAAAGATTTACTGGCTCACGAATTGACTCATTGTCAAAGACAAGGAATGAATGAACGACAAGCCGAACGATGGTGGGAAAGATATTTAACTGATATTGATTTTCGTCTTAACGAAGAGCTACTTGCTTTTCAAGCCCAATTTGATTTTTGTAAAAAGGCATACAAAGATAGAAACAAGCTTGCTAAAATTAAATTTGCCTTGGCCAGTGAATTGGCAAGTTCTCGTTATGGTGGGATAATTAAGCATTCAGAAGCAATGATTAGATTAAAATAATTACTCTTGACTTTATTTTATGATATAATATAGGCAATGTATTCAAATGATTTTATAAATTATTCCACGCCTTCTCTTTATCAGCCTGATGAAAAAGTCAGTGAGCTTACTCAATACGCCAAACAAGTTTACGACCAAGGGCATCGGGTTTTGAACCAATCTTATCCTGAATTAAATGACCGCTCTATTATTGAAGACGAGCGAATTGGAAAAAAGATTTGGAACGCTTATGTGGATGAATCTACTCCCGACCCATTTGAAGCTTGGAAATGGCAAGGAACGAGAAGTGAAGCAAGGAAACGAGGAGTGGCAATGCACGCCCAATTGACCGCGGGTTTTCTTTTTGCCGGTATTTCAGCTCAAGATGAAGATGACAAGGAAGACCGAGCGGCTGGGGATTTTATGAGAGGACTTGTGGAATGGATGGCGGAAAATTCAGATTACACCTCATCATTTATTCAAGTAACAATGGGAATGTTGATGAATCCAATCAGTTACCTTGGAGCTGAATATGCTGAGGTTATGCAGAAAGTCAGGGAGAAAGTGAACAATGGTTGGAAAGTCAGCGAGGTTTTGGATGAGGAGTTTTCTGGTTTTCGAGCGCCTGTTTATGGTTCCACGGATATTATGGTTACCAATCCTTATCTCTCGCCTTTCAATTTTCAACGGCAGACTTGTGTAATTAAAAATAGATATTTAGATTATTCCGATGCCAAAAAGAAATACGGCAATCATCCAAACTTTGAATATGTCCAACGCGGTTTAATTTCAGTTTTTAATGAAATTGACGGATTATTTTATGATGTGAAAGATGATGAGAACCCCAATTTGGTGAAAGAAACTATTTGCTCTTGGCGAGGCGATGATTTGGAAATTCCATATTTGAATGGTGTGTATATGGGAAATGAAAATACCGAATGGAATCCAATGAAGCACAGGGATTTGAAGAATAATCCAAAATATAATGTTACACCCTTTGGTTACGGTTTAATCAGTGAACACTTTTTTGCTTATAAGTCTTTAATGAACACTCTCCAATGGGAAGATTCTTTTTATGATGAGTTTTCAAGAAATGTTTTGAATAAAGAATTGCTTGACCTTATTCCGCCGACTGTTTCAGTGGGAGATGAAGAAGGAGTAGTAAAAACTTCAACTATTTTTCCTGGCGCTCATGTAACCGCTAAAAGTAAAGATTTTGATATCAGATCAATTCTACCTCCATCGTCGGGTAATAGATACGCGGCATTATCAGAAGTTAAAAAGTCAATGGAGGATTTGTCAATTTCCGATGTTCAGTCGGGGCAATTGCCTGAAGCTTCACAAAAAGCGACTGCAATTATCCAATCAACATTAGCCTCAAAAACACTTCTTCGTGGGGTTGGCAGAACAATGGGACAATCCATTGTGGCTTATACCCGTCTTATGGTGGACATTGCCGTTAGATATTTATCTATTGTTCAAGTTCAAGAAATCACCGGTGGAATGTTAAAAGACCGCTACCGCCAATTTATGCTTCCCAATAGGATTTCCAAAGGAAAAAGGATTGGTAAAGTATTGAGATTCAACGGTGATTTTGTCGGCAAAGAAATGGGGGAAAAAGAAAAAAAGATGTATGAAATTGGACTTGCCGAAGAAACTGGTTATCCTGACAGCAAATCCGAAATTATTGAAATGAACCCTGAAATGGCCGCGAGAATGAAATATCTTATCTCGTTTGACCCTGAAGAAATGTTTTCTCAAAATCAACAACAAATGCAAGTAATGTTACAAAATATGTATGCTCAACTTCGCGCTGACCCATTGATTGACCCGGAAGCTTTGCTCCGCGAATATATGTATGCTTTCTTCCGAAGCAAGGGCGATGATTTTATTAACCCAAATGGCATGAAACAATTACAACAGCGAGCGAAACAACATTTGGAAGGTGGACAAAAAATGCCGACACCTGTTGCTTCGCCTGTGGGTATGGTATAATGGTCGATAAATTTATAAGCTAATTAAAAAAACATGTCAGTAGAAAAAGAAAAAGTATTTGTAGATAAAGTTTTAAGCGAATTAGGTTTTGTTATGGAAAATTCCGAAAAAGTTAATCGGGCTGTATTTGGTCTTGCTACTTCAAGAGGATTAGTGGGCGGTGTGGGTGAAAATGCTGAAGCGAGGGTGATTTTAGACAAGTATGATGAATTGGGCGGCTATATCACTAAAGATGGCCATAAAGTCAAAAACGGCTGTTTTTTTGACCGTAAAAATCATAAATCGGTAGAAAAACCAATTGTTGTTTTGGTAATTCGCGTCAACGGTGAATTTGTGGAGCAAGTAGAAGGTGAACCTGAAACTCTTGAGGTTAAAATAGCTAAAAAGCAAGAGAAAGAAAAGAAAGCTGAAAAGAAAAAAAAAGTTAAAGATGAACAATAATGAAGTTTTTTGCCAAAATATCTCTGTGGTGTTTGAAATGGAGCGATGAGAAAACCAAAAGAGAAATTCTGCGTTTGGCTGTCAAGGATTTATTCAAAGCGATAGATGTTGAAGATATTCTGCGGAGAAATCCTGACGGCACTTGGAGGTTTGAGGACAAAACGCTTGATGCTTCATATATGAAAGACCTCAAAACTCAAGCGGATATGTTGGATAAATTGTTGTTATGGAAAGTGCTCAAAAAGGATATTGAATACCAGATAAGAAAGAAAATGTTTGAGGAAGCGAGAATTGATTTAGATGTGGTTTGGTCCCAATTACTTACATTTCTTTGGGATACAATTCAGACAAGACTTCAGAGATTGCGACAGTAATTTATTAAGTGGGCGGTTTGTAGGTTGTTTTTTAGAACAACTTATCAAACTGCTCAAAGCGGTTTCTCTCGGAGAAGTAACTCTCCGATAGTTACAGGGACTATAACCTGATGCCGTTAGTGCTAAAACTAATTCTATGAATGAAGAAGAAAAAAAGGCCGCTGAGGCGGCAGAAGCCGAGTTTCAAAAAAATCTTGAGGGCTTATCCGATGAGGAAAAAGCTCAAAAGATTGAGGAACGAGCTTCAAGTTCTTTGAAAGATACCGAGTTAGACCAATTTTTAGAAGCGGAAAAAACAAAAACTAAAGCGAAAGAACGCTTTGAAGAAAAAAAAGGTGATTTGGAAAGTGAAGAGGATAAACCTCTCACCAAAAAAGAGCTTACGAAACTACTCTCTGACCGCGATGACCAAATTAGAAAGGAAACACGGGAAGAACAGGCGAACGATATTGCCAAAGAACTTTCCGAAAGCCCGAAAGAGGCTGAACTAATCCTTACAGTTTGGAAAAATCGCAGGTTGGCGGGCACACTTCGCGAGCAACTTAATGAAGCCCGCGCCATTGCCATTTCAAAGCGACTCAATGCCAAGAACAACGAACTTTTGCGCGCCCTAGCCGGGAAAGAAAACATAGAGACCTCTGGCGAGAATGCTCAACGCAAACCCGTTCCGAAAGAGGCTCCATCTCTCAATCCGACTGATAAGACAGTGCTTGCTGGTTTCGTTTGGGACAATGCCAAACGAGCATACCGCAAGACTATCGCTGGGGGACGCAAGATTTTATTCGTTGCTTCCGACATGAAAAAACGCTGGACAGAAAACGCTCCAACTAAATAATCTAATTATCGGTATAGTTTATTATTAACTTTACCGAAAATGAGTTCAACAAGAATAGATATTGAGGTAATTGGTTCAAGCGCGGTGCAGAAGCATCGTGTTGCGGCAAGCGCTACCCGTTTTTACGCAGGCGAGCCTTTGGAATTCAACGGCACTTATACAACGGGTGTGGCTTCGGTCAATACCGTTGTACAAGCGGCTGACGCAACGCCGGTGATCGGCACCGATAATTTTGTTGGCGTTGCCGCTCAAGACGCTCCGGTTGGGACTGACACCACTGTTGATGCTGATTGGGTGGATGTTGCCACTGTTATCCCGCATTGGACTAGATTGCGCTCAAAAGCAAAGACTACAGCAAATGTGGACACTTTGACTGAATTGGTTGGTGTTTTGTGGGATTTTTCTCTGTTTGACCTTACATCAAGCACCTTTACGATTGATGAAACAGGCGCGGCGGATACATCCGGTTTGATTATTCAAGGCGGAATTTGGGAGCAAGGTTTAGTAGATGTAGTGGTCGATGTTAGAGCTTTTAGAGCTGATGTTAGTGCTTAATAATTAACTGATTATTTGATATGCCTTTTCTTAATGGAAAACCATCTTGGAATAAAGGTTTGAAAATTGGAAAAACCCATCCTCAAATGGGTTTTCAAAAGGGAAATAAAAATCACGAGAATTTAAAATCAATTGCGACTAGATTCAAAAAAGGAATAAGTATTTCTCCGCAAACTCAATTTCAAAAAGGAAAGGATTCTTGGAATAAAGGGAAAAAAGGAACTTTCAAGCACACAGAAGAATGGAAAAAACAAAAACGTGAGGCTATGAAAGGTAAAAATCATCCAAATTGGAAAATTGATAGAACAGAAATTATTCACAACAAATATCGTGAGTATGACTTGAAAAATAAAGAATGGGTTAAAACGATAAAAAATCGTGATGGATGGAAATGTAAAATTTCTAATCAAGATTGTTCTGGAAAAATTTATGCTCATCACATTCTTAATTGGATTGATTTCCCCGAACTTCGTTATCAAATTAATAATGGCATTACATTGTGCCATTTCCACCATCCAAGAAAGTGGGAAGAAGAGAAACGACTAACTCCATATTTTCAGGAGTTAGTGTCAGTATCAAATGAAATACCATTAATCTTATAACTGGAGGTCACACGACACAACTTTCTCCCGATGCCTGTCAAACTGCCATTGATGAAGCTCTGTTTGAAGCTCTTGAAAGACCGCTTGCGCCTTCTTATGTTGGCGTTGATTCTCCTGTATTTTTCCGAACCAGTCCAATAGATACCATTGCTTACATTTGGGATGAAGATTCCAATGTTGGCGGGTTCTTGGAGACTTCGGAACAGGAAGAAATCAAGTCGGAAAATACTTTCATCGGCAACCAAAAGACCGTCCGTGTGAAAAAGTGGATGAAATCAATTGGCGTGTCGGTGGAAGCGTTCAAAACCGACCAAGTCGGCAAGAGACAGCAAATTGGAGAGCAAATCGGTTCTCGTATGCGCGTTACCAAAGACCGAACTGCGATGGTTCGCGTTTATGGCGATGCGGCCGACGGTACTTACTTTACGACTCCCGATGCCGCCAATCTCGCTTCCAACTCTCACACTTTACTGAAAACTGGCGGAACGGAAGATAATCTGGACACCGGTGCTCTTACGCCCGACACTCTTTGGACGGCGTTCGTCAGTCTTACCACTCAAGCCGGCCAAGACGGTGAAATTTCAGGCATTCATTCTCCGCGAGGTTTGCTTACCTGCACGACGCAATATAAGCATCTCAAAGAAATTCTGAATTCTGAATTGATAGCGGATGGCGGGGAAAATAATCTGAACATCTTTGAAACCGATTACGGTCGCGTAGCTCTCGGTCAAAGCTTGTATCTTAATAGCGCGTGGGACAGCGGGACTTATAAATCCACCGCAATCCACATCGTTTCCGATTATCATCGCCTTTATCGCAAAGTTCTATCAGAAATTGAAAATGACTTGATTGAACCGCGATATTCAAGGACTGATAGTTGGGAGTATCGCTCGCGTTATTTGGAGGTAGCGTTTCCTGCTACATGGGAGGGTTATCAAATGCTCTCGGGAGCTTAATTACAATCGTTTAATCGCAATCATCTATGAATAAAAACATTGTTTATGGAAGTATCACGATTGCGATTGTAATTGCAATCGGAGCATACTTCTTTCCTACGCAAGTTCAGCAACTTCAACAAGTAGTCGGCGCTGGCACAAGATATGTCAATGGATTGAGCACGACTTCAACTGCCCCTTCAGCTGGTCAAGTCTTGACGACTACTTTAACTGTAAATGGTGCTACAACTCTTACTTCTACTTCTACTCTTGGATCTACTTATACGCAAAACGCCACATCAACCATTTCTTATGGTTATGAAACGAGAGGAGGTGTTAAGTATGCGAATACAAGAGTAGCTTTAGACCAAAACACGAATGTTCCTTGCAACTTAGTGAATCCATTAAAAGCGACTTCTACTCTCACTTTGTTTCAATTCGTCAATAACACCAGCACTTCAACGGCGGCTGTTATCCGAATTGCAACTACTTCAACGGCTTTCGCCACAACCTCGGCAGGCATACTAACTAATTTTGCCGCCGAAACTGTTGCGGCTAATACCAGCCGAACAATTTCTTTCAGACCTTATGGCCGTGATACGGCGGTAATTGGTCCCGATGAATCAATTGTTGTGTGGGCGGAAGGAACGAATGGAGCAGGGAATAAGTTTTCGTTGGTTGGTTCTTGTTCAGCGGAGTTCGTTCAACCTTAGTGTTTCCAAACTATCGCTTTGGCTTGTGAACAAGGCGATAGGATTGGGGACATTAAGATTAAAAATTAAAAATTAAGACATGAAAAAAAATCTAATTTTCTACTCAATTGTCGCTGTGATTCTGATATACGCGGTGGCAAGTTTTTATCATATTTTCCAATCTAAAAAACAAAGTTTAGGAGCTTCATTTATTTCCTCGCCCTCTTTTATTTCCGCGTCTTCAACCGCTTTTACGCTCACCACAACTTCTCAACGCCTATTGGGGACATCTACGCCGACAAAAAGATTGGCGGCGAGTATTCAGCCAATAAATTGCACGATTGGAACTGGCGCTGTGGTATTCATAAATATGAACAGCGATGCTGTGGCAACCGGTAATAACGGATTTGCTGTATTGTCTTCCACCACTCAATCATTCGGGGATTATCCGGAAGCTGTGCCGATAGTTCAAGGCGCGGTTCAGGGCATTGTGCCTTTTGGCACTTGCACCGTAATGGTAACCGAGTGGAGGTCACAATATTAAAATGAGTAGCACAGTTCAACAAATAAAAAGTTCACTGACGGGAATGAATGGAGGCGCATCAGTTGATGACATCGTCAATCTTTATGAATTGATGGAACGGGCGGCTAATACGATGCTTGCCAAAATTGACCCTCTTGACACAATTCGTCTTCAATCACTTTCGCAATTTGTTCATGATGATTTACAGAATTACGCCTTGCCTTCCGATTACAAAAAAGTTATTGATTTGGCGAATGTGGAAGACCGTCAATCTACCGACCGGGCGCAAAGAGTGGCGGTTGAACCTTTTGCCGCCAACATTGCTTTACGCAACAAAGAAATATCTATTGAGGCGTTGGAAGGAGTGAAATATGTGAGAATCAATTGGAAAGATTTAACCGCCATTACGCTTCATACGATGGATTCTTTGACGGCCAACGGCACAATTTCAGTGGTGGGGTCGGCAACCGGGCTTAAGGCCAATACGCAATATAAGCTTTCAGGGACTGCTTCAATTGAATTTGACCTTGTAGCTACTGGAGATGGGATTCAAAACACGACCTTGACAGCAGTTGATTTAACCGATGAAGATGAAATCGCCGACATTATAATTCCAGTTTATTTGCCGACCACATCTGGGATAACATCGTTTACTTTCATTATGGGTAATGATTTAACGACTAATTACTGGACATCTACCGCTCAAACAACCCAAGCTGACGGCACTGCTTTCAGGGCAGGTTGGAATTTTCTTTTGTTTCCATGGAGCACGGCAACCGAAACAGGGACTGTCGCTCCAGCTACAATTGATTCATTCAAACTGACTGTGGCGGCAACGGCGGCGAAAAATAACATTCGGGTTGATAACATTCTAGTTTCTACTGGAAGACTTTTTGACTTGAAATACTACTCTCAATATATTTTCAAGAATTCATCGGGCACTTGGATTTCTATTCCCACAACCGATGACGATACTTGTATTCTTGCTGGTACGGAAATTCAGATATTCCTTTTGGAATGTCTTATCGCTATTTATCAGCAGATGAGGGTAAAAGAAAAAGATTACAATTTTTCAAAGATTGAATTGAATGATTTATACAGACGCCTTCGCGGTGAACATCCCTCTCAATCAAAACCATTAACAGATAAATACTGGGGAACGCCCAGATTTCACCGATGAATGAATTTTCTCTTATAACAGGTTGCAAGGGTTATTTAAGTCGCACCGACCCGACTAATTCCGATGAGGGATATCTCATTCAAGGTTCTCAAAATGTTTTAATAAATGATACCGAATCCAACGATGACGGGGCGGTAGGAGGAAAAGTGGTAACTAGAGGAGGTTATGAACTTTTTGCTCAAGCCAATGACGCTAGTAATCCGATTCAATCGGAATTTGTTTGGAAAAACCATAATGGAGACGAGAGATTTTTACGGGAAGAAAACGGAGTTTTGAAATACTATGATGATGACAGTGAACAATTTGAACAGCTTTTGACTGGACTTTCAACTACAAAACCGATTCGGTTTGCCACCTATTGGAATATCACGGAGGGGATTGATATTTTGATATTTGTGGCTAATTCTTCTACGCTTTACGAATGGAGCGGGGCTAGAGGGACTATTGCCGGAGATGCTTCGGTTACGGCTGGAACAATAACCATTCAGGAAACAATTGCCACGGAAGGGTTCTTAACCGCTGGAACGCGGAGTATTCGCATCAAAGATTCAGGCGGGACTTGGCGAGAAACTGTTTATACTGGGCAATCCGGCAGTGATTTTACCGTTTCAACCGATCTTTCAGGTTATACCTTTTCTGCCAATGCTCCCGTGATTCAAGTTGTTCGCGCTAATACTAATACTCCGGCTTCAGGATTTACTAACGACACAATTAAAGTTTTACAAAATCAGATTTTTGTTGGTTCGGAATCTTCTCGCAGAATTTATATTTCCAAAAATACCGATAATGCCGGCGCTATCCCTTTGTTTACTTTTTCCTCGCCTCGTCTTATCGGTGAGGGTGCCTTGAACACAATGGACGATGTTACGATAGGAATGGAAGTGGATGACAATAACAATCAAATGATTGTTTTTTCGGGTAAAAACAGGGTTTATAGAGCATTTTTTGAAGTTTCGCCCGGTTCTACGGCTGATAGAGAAAATGTTTTGGTTAAACCATTGCTTGTTGGCGAAGGTCAAGGAGCGATTTCACAAGAACTTATAGGAAAAGCCAAACAAGCGATTTATTGGGTAACGAATAACAAGGAATTGGTGGAATTGGCACAGGTGCAGAACCTTCCTTCACCTCAAAGCAAACCGATTTCTGACCCGATAAGCACTGATTTCTTTGCCGCCACTTTTACTAATGGCAATGTCAAAACTTGGAGGAATTATCTTTGCGTAACTTGTCCCACTGACGGTAATATGTGGATTTTTGATTTGGTTCAAAGATTTTGGAATCCGCCGCAAAAAATCGGCGTTCGTTTGCTCTCAATTTATAGCGATTTGCTTTATGGACACTCCAATTCGGTGAATGAAACATATAAGTTATTTACCGGTGTCAATGATAACGGTAACCCTATTTCATTTAAGGCTCATTTTGCCTATCGGAATGGTGGAAAAAGAGCGAATCTAAAGATTTTTGATAAGTATTTTACCGAATTGTATATCGCCAGTAATACGAAAGTAACTGTCAAATTGCTTTACGAATGGAAAGGGGCAAAAGCGATTAAGACTTACGAATTAAGTGGCGCTGACGCGACTTATCTTTTCACTCCCCAAGCCTCTGCCGCTTTGGGTGTGAATTCTCTGGGAACGAACCCATTGGGCGGACAACTTACGGCAGGAGAGAACACGCCCAAATACCGCAGAATCAAAAAAGTAACTCTCCAAGATTTTTTTGAATTCCAAATCCGTTTTGAATGTGAGATGGACGATGCGGTTTTTCAAATTTTATCTCATGGGGCGAACATGAGTTTAAGCGATTCCGTGCCTTCAAAAATTACAAATTAAATGGTAAAATATATTTATGTATAAAATTCTAACATCTTTAATAATTCTTGGTTCATTTGTTTTTTCAGGTTGGATGTACCCCCAAATTCAACAGGTAAAAGAAACTCAAAACGAAATATCTTTTGGGGCCAAAAATGCTGTTGGTGGCGAAGTTTATTATTTAAGCGGTAGCGGGCTAACTTCTTCCGCCACTTCAATTGGATTGACAAAATTCGGTTATACCCAGCCGGGCGGAACTTATTCTAAATTCAGTATGCCAAACTTCGGCGATTTAGGATGCGCTACCATTCAACCCGGCAACACATCGGGAAAACAGGAATTTATATCTTTTACGGGTGTTAGTCAGAACAGCGATGGCACAGCTACTCTTACCGGTGTTACAAGAGGGTTAGAGCGATATACGCCCTTTGCGGCTTCAACCACTTTACAAACGGCTCATGCCGGCGGTTCTGATATTGTTATTTCAAATTCCCCACCTTGTTTTTACGAATCCTATGCCAACTTATCTCAAGATGAAGCAGTTACCGGATTATGGAATTTCAATTCTTATTTGCCAACTTCAAGTATTACGGCGACTACTTCTGCTCAATTCACAACCAAAAGCTATGTGGATAATCTAACCAATCAAGGAGCGGCAACTTCAACTTTGACTAATGGCGGTATTGTGGAATTAGCCACTCAACAAGAAATGGCTTCTTCAACAGATTCCGGTGATGTGGAAAAACCAAGAGTGCTTTGGAGTGCTTACGCTACTTCTTCGCCTTATACCGCTGGAATGTGGGCGCCGATAACGGATAAAGACGGGAAACTGAATCAGACATTTTGGAGATTGACTGATGCGTTCACCCCAACCGGTTTATGGACTTTCAATACTCTCGGAGTTGTTTTTAACGCTTCCACGACTTTTAATACCGCCACTTCCACTTTCAATTCTACTTTAGCGACTTTCGGCGATGTATTTATGGCGACTTCTTCAATAAAGTCTTTGAATGTCACTACCTTAAATGCCACTTCCACTTCGGCGACATCTACGATAAATATGTTGGAAGTAAAAACAAGATGTAAAAATTGCGTAAGTGGAACACAAATTGTAAATGCTTCTGCTGGTGGTCCTACAACTAACACAGGTCATGCTTCCGTTTCGGTTGATTGTCCATCTGACAAAAAATTAGTCGGTGGGGGAGCTTCTGATACAGAAACCGATAGCAATGTCGCCGTAGCCGATAGTTATCCTGCTGATTCAAATACTTGGACGGCAACTTATGTTTGCGCAGGTGCGAGTTGTGATGCTAATACAATGACTGTTTACGCAATTTGCGTAGATAATTAAAATGAACGAAGAACAAAAACTACTCGGACAAAAAGATATTCTGGCAAAGGTTGCGGAAACTCCCAATCTTCGGTTTGACCCGACTATGATTTCTGCTTATCAAGGTTTGGGCGGAGCTTTAACCAATGGCGGGATTCCGGGTCCCAATGTTCAGGCCACTCCTATCGGGATTGCTTCTTCACAGAGCGGAATAAAGGCGATAACAGACATTTACAATCAAACGCAAGGAATGCAACCTCCGCCGAAACCGGCAACTGAACCCACCCCGAAACCGGAAAAAACAACGGAGGATAAATTCGCCGAACAATTGGCTAATGAAGGATTGACTGATTTTGATAAGCAAAGATTAGAACTTGAACAACGGGCGATAAAAAGAACTCAAGAAACCAAAGATTTTATAACTTCTTTAAGTTCCCAACTTGACGCTTCCAAAGCTTCAATGCTTCAGGGTATCGGCGAACAATATAATCGTATTATTCAGCAAACTGAAGAGGCAAACCGGCGCTATGAGGCGGTGGTGCAAACGGCGGGTATAAGAAGCGGAGGGGCGAAATATAGTCCGGAGATTACAAGCGGCATTTACCAAGCCGCCGTCAATGAAGGATTGCAAAGAGTGGCGGACATAATTTCAAAACGAAATGAAGCGATTGCTTCCGTAAATTCCGCTTATGATTCAAAGAAATTCACCTTAATGGCGGAGGAGTTTGACCGCTTGAATAAAATTAACAATGACTTGGATTCCACCTTGAAAGATATTGCGGAGGAACAGAGAAAGAAGACACAAGAATTAAATGTTGAAATTAACAAACAGAATAATGAAATAAGTATTTATAATGCCATTCAAGAAACGGGTTCAAGCGATCCTTCGGCTCTTTTTGCCAAATTGGGGGGTAAAGTCGGCACGGATGACATTAAAAAGTTTTTGGAAAATACAAAAAGCGGTATTGAAGAAGAAATCAAATTAAAATTAAGTGATGAACAAATAGGTAATTTAATTTCTGCGGGTTGGACAACTGGTAATCTAAACGGTGTTAAGACTTTATTGAAAACTAAAACTCTTGATGAAATTAAACCTGCATTGACCGATGAGGAATATAATTCTTTGAAAAGCGCATTGAAAGGAATCGGAGAAAAAGCAACTGGGGATTATGCTCAATACTTACAACTCAAACAAGCCGGTGAAATTCCTGAAACAATGGATTATTGGGGTTATTACCGGAATAAAAAAGTTAAGGATATACAGGCAGACACAATCGCTGGCACTGATTTGGATACTAAGCAACAGGAGGTATTTAACAGAATTGTTGAAAAATATAACGCTTCTGAAGCAATTAAAGCACTTGATAGATCTAGTAATCTTCAACAGATTGTAGCAAATATCAAAAGAGACCCAGCAAATGGCGCCAGACAACTCAATCTTATTTATGCGTATATTAAAGGGTTGGATACCGAATCGGCTGTTAGAGAAGGTGAAATAGATTTGGTGAAAAGTTTGAATTCTTATTCAGATAAATTCAAATTGGCTTTCCAAAAAATTAGCGAAGGCCGCCCCGTTACAGCTGATGTAGCATTAGAAATTGCGGTCGGTGCGGAAGATTTAATTGCTTCAATTAAAAAAACAGCTGATAGAAAAGTCGCAACCTTTAACGCGCAAGCTAAAGCTAATGGCATAAAAATTAACAATGCTTGGACTGGCTTCAGAAACTCGGTGGAAATGAGCGTTGGTGAAATAGATGCCGCCAACGACTCTGTTAATGAAGAAGAAAATGCCAAAAATACTATAATCCAAATGGGCAACAGTGATTCGGCTTTTCAAGAAAAAGTAAAAAACTATCTTAATGGCAACAATCCACTTGGTCGTATTCTGACTTATGTTGAAATTTTACAATTATTACAATCTCAATAAAATGCTTACATTAAGAGAAATAGAATTGCTTAAACAATCTGTTCCTGATTTGCCGAAAATTCCCAATCAAGAACAGGTTAATGCCCAAAATAGGATTGCTGAATTGGAATCGGCTTGGGCTCCGACCAATACTTTTGGGGGACGGACGGAAACTCTTCTAGAAAAAAGGCGCGGTGAAAGTGAAGAAATTCAAAGAGGTTTAGAGGAAAGAAAAATTGGAGTTCCAACGGCGGCAATTCAAGGAGTAGGAAATGTTATCGGCGCCGCTTTTGATATTGCCGGTGAATTGCCCGTAATAAAACAAGGTCTTGAATTGTTTGGTAGTGGTATTCAAAAACTTTCAGAAACAAAACCTATTAAAGAAATTGGCGAAGTGGCAGAACCAATAACTACAAAACTTGTTAATTGGTATCAATCTTTGTCTTCTGAAAATCAAAGAAGTGTCAGAGCAGTAGGAAACATTTTATCAGTGATTCCTATTGGTAAAGGTGTTTCCGAAACCGGTAAATTCTTGGAAAAAGGAGTTGAAAAAGGAATTTCTAAAATTTCTGAAAGAATAATACCTAAAATAAAAACTAATCTAACCGAAAAAGCAATGAATTCTCTTGAAAGGTCTTATCAAGAGATTCCTCTTCCGGCCGGTGTGATAAAAGCTGAAGCGCAAACAGGTAAAGATTTCGCAAAATTTATGTCTGAAAAACCGGAATATACTTTGAAAGTTGATAGAGCGGAAAAATGGGATACTTGGGGGACAGCGCAAAAATTAAGAGAAGAAGCGAAAGCTGAATCCAAGGCGGTGTCTTCTATTCTTGAGGGACGAACTGAAAGAATTTCGGAAGATAAATTGATTTCAGAAGCAAAATCTTTAATTGCTGATATTTCAGCCGGACAAGAAAGAAAACAAGTTGAGAATTATATTGAGAATGAAATCAAAACTCTAATAGACCAATATGGAAAAGGAACGGTGGCTGGAGCAAATGGTGAAAGATTGATTTCAGTAATTGACGCTAACAAAATTAAACAACTCTTATGGGATAGGTCGCCGTTTCAAACAACCGCTTCTCGCGCCGACAAACTTCGTTCAAGTGTGGATTACAAAATGGGGCAAACTTTTAGAAAAAATATAGAAGAAGTGATTGATGATGTAGATATTCAAAGATTAAATACTGAATTGGGAGATTACTACAGTGCCATAGAAATCCTTGAAAAATTACATGGCAATCCGGCAAAAGGAGGACGACTTGGAATTGGTTTTGCCCGTTTAGTTGGTGCTATTACTGGCGCACAAGGTGGGGCAATTGGTTCATTGGTTGGTTATCTTGCGGCTGATTCTATTGCTAAATGGTTGTTAAATCCTGAATTTACCACTGGCTTGAAACGGTATGTCTTGCGAGAATTGGGTTATCAAAGACCGAAAGTAGCTAAAGAAGTAGAAGCGATTTTGAAAAAACAGGATATTAAAATGTTTGAAACATTAAAATTACAGGAACCAGAAACTGTTTTTGTTCCACCCACTCAAGAAGGAAAACCCTTTACACCGAATAGGCAAGGCTTTCAAACCACTCCCGCAGTAATTACTGAATCTAAAAAACCTTAATGTCTATATTGCCAATAAACCATTATTGCAACACAAATTATAATTACAATATAAGTCATAATTTCATATTATCACATCACACATAACTTGTAAAGTATGCCACCAACACCACTAAAAGAACGACTCGGACTAAATGCGACAATTCCTTCTCTGAAGGAGCGTCTTTCTGGCCTCCAGCAAACCACCGCCTATCACTTCCCCAGCTCTTTTATGGAAGAAAGCGGCAAGGCGGTAAAAGACATCGCCCAAAGTGTCGCCAAAGCGCCATTCCGCATTGGACAAACCGCTTGGGATATCGGGCAACAGATTTATGGTTACGAACCCGGCAAGGGATTTAATGTTCCCGGACTGGGAAAGGTGGAAGGTTACGGCAGACAGTTCTTGGAAGAAACAGGCGAAGATGCCGGCGATTTTTCTAATCTCAACACTTTACAAGCCGGTATCAAAGCGGTCAGTGAGGGGATAATAGACGCTTCAATTATCGGTGGGTTTTTGGATAAAGTAATAGCAAAACAAGCCTTGAAAATGCCGAAAGCTGTTCCCGCTTCTGAAACTGCGACACCTTCAACAAAAAATCTCGCTCAAACGAGAGTTTCCATATTCGGTGAAAAGGGATCAAAAATTTCTTCGTTAAGTGGAGCCGAATCAATGGTAGGAAAAGGTGAAACAGGAATGACGCCTTCAAGTGAACTTTTACAATATACTAAAGGGCGTTTAGACGATGTGGCAATGAAACTAGGCAATCTCAATCCTAAACTTGAACAGCTTTATAGAGCTACGGTAAAACCCGATGTTACGACTGTTGAAACGGCAATGAAAAGTATATTAGAACCCGCTAAGAAAATTTTGGACTACTACGAACGAGGCGGATTGACGGAAAATCTTTTGTCGGCGATTACAAAGAATTTGCCCAAAGCTGTCCAAGACTTCGTAAGAGAACCTAAACTTGGATTGAGTATGAAAGATGTCAGTTCCGACCTCGCCTCCTCCATCTCCAAAGCCAAAGCCTCTGGTCAGTCTTTTGATGAGTGGGTGAAGGGGCAGGAAACGCTTTATCACGGTTCTACGGATAAGGGTTTGAAGTTGAAAGAAGATAAGGCGTTGTTTTTAACTGATGATTTTGACTCTGCAAATACTTATGCGGGTGGTGGATATGAGTGGCGTGGAATAAAGGCAAGTGGTGAAACTACTGGATTTTATCCTCAAAAAGGGAAAACCCTTGACCTTAATAAAACTGAAAATGTCAAAAAGATATTTCAAGACATTTATGGCTCACCAGAATTAAAGAAAACATTTGACGATATTCCTGAAACTTATAGATTTTTGGATAGAGAGGGGGATGTAAGAACATTAAATCCAAAGCATAGTGCCTCCGATTTTGATGATTGGCTTACTATGGAATACCAATCAAGTCCTAAAATCGGGAGAGATGGAATGAAAGTTAGAACTGGCTCTTATTCTTTTGACGAACCAAGTAAGGAAATCCGCGGAAAACTTTACGATGCTTTTTATGCTTATGGACAACCAACTCGTCAAAGTGTCTATAATAGCTGGCAAAAAATAATTGACTCCGCAAAAAAGAAAGGATACGACTACATAAAACACACGACTGAAAGCCCTGATGCAAGTATTACATTTCCTGAAACTGTCGCTCTTAATCCAAAGAAAAGTTTATTAACCCGCTCCCAACTAAAAGCAGAGTGGGATAAAGTAAAATAAAATGCCCCTATCACCCAAAATAAAAGAATACTTACTCGCCAAAACAAATCCCGCCTACGCTACGGTTCTTTCGCTTGAAAAAGTGCGAGAAATCGCCAAACAAACAGCAAAAGATGTGGTAGAAAAGGAAATAGAGGAAATTAAAATTAAAGCGGAAAATGAGATAGTGAATATCTTGCTAAATCTAAAAGGTTTGTCAGCTAAACAATTAGCAAATGCCTTAAAAGGTGATGCGGGTGAAATAGGCGAAAAAGGTAATAAAGGGGAAAAGGGAGATAAAGGAGAGAAAGGCGATAAGGGCGAACAAGGAATATCCGGTAAAGATGGTTTGAATGGTCAAGATGGGGAAAACGGAGTAGATGGCAAAAATGGTCAAGATGGAAAAGATGGCAGTCCCGATACACCAGACGAAGTAGTGGAAAAAATAAACAAAGCGAAGGAAAAAATAGATAAGAATCAGATAAAAGGATTGAGAGAAATGCTGAAAGACGGTAAAAAGGGTGGCAGTGGTTTGACTGTCAATTATTCTGATTTGTCTTCTCAATGTGATGGTTCAAACAAAACCTTTACTGTGCCTTATCATTCGCGGGCTAT
>Ga0209518_1000771_pt1 | contig 39587 bp, 29 predicted proteins | sample RifGroB1_FD_183993 | JGI IMG/M metagenome (GOLD analysis project Ga0209518, IMG submission 183993) | Groundwater microbial communities from Rifle, Colorado, USA - Groundwater B1 (SPAdes) (version 2) | ecosystem: Environmental > Aquatic > Deep subsurface > Groundwater | place: Rifle, Colorado...
GTCAGTTCTTTTCGGGTTTTCATGGTCATCTCCATAAATCACCCCATGGTAGAGTCTACTCACAGGGCTAGATTTTACTTATGAGTCAACCACTTTTTTTCGGCTAGATTAATTATGAGTCAATGCGCATGCTTGCTTTTTTGGCGGCGATTGCGTATTCTGGACGCTCGAAGCCGAATCTTCGCGCCTGCCGCCCGCGCCCGCCGGGTCGATAGTCGCTTCTAAACTACCATAAAGAAGGAGGATCGCGTGAGCCTACGTCTGTTCAACACGCTGGGACGTTCATTGCAGGAGTTCAAGCCGCTCAAAGCCAATCAGGTAGGCTTCTACGGTTGCGGTCCCACCGTGTACAATTTCGCCCATATCGGCAACATGCGCCCCTACGTCTTCCACGACGTGGTGACCCGGGCCTTGCGCTATTTTGGTTACCAGGTGACCCATGTCATGAATATCACCGACGCCGGCCACCTGACCGGCGATGACGATAGCGGCGAGGACAAGATGGTCAAGACGGCCATCGAGCGCAACAAGAGCGTCATGGAAATCGCCGAGTACTACACGGCCGCCTTCTTCAAGGATACCGCCGCCCTCAATGTCGAGCGGCCAACCGTCGTCTGCAAGGCCACCGAGCATATCGCCGAGATGATCGCCCTCATTCAGCGCATCGAGGCCAATGGCTACACCTATTTCGCCGGCGGCAACCTTTATTTTGACGTCTCCAAGTTCCCGACCTACGGCGATTTCGCGCGCTTGCGCCTGGATGACCAGCAAGCTAGCAGCCGCATCGAGGTTGACGCCAGCAAGAAAAACCCCTACGATTTCGTGCTCTGGTTCACCAAGAGCAAGTTCGAGGATCAGGCCCTGCAGTGGGACAGCCCGTGGGGCCGGGGCTACCCCGGCTGGCACGTCGAGTGCTCGGCCATGAGCATGAAGTACCTGGGCGAAAGCTTCGACCTCCACGCCGGCGGTATCGACCATGTCGCCATCCACCACACTAACGAGATTGCCCAGAGCGAGGCCGCCACCGGCCGTAAGTGGGTCAACTATTGGCTGCACAACGAATTTCTGGTCATGAACGCCGGCAAGATGAGCAAGAGCGCCGGCGGCTTCCTGACGCTTAAGAGTTTATTGGACGCCGGCTACGAGGCCCTCGACTACCGCTACCTGCTCCTGGGCGCCCATTACCGCTCGCAGCTGACCTTCAGCTACGAGGCGCTGGACTCGGCCCGGTCGGCGCGCCGCTCCCTCAACGAGCGCGTTCTGGCCCTGCGCGACAAGGTGGGGCAGGCGACCGCTCCGGAGGCCCTGCAGCCGGCTGCCCTCCAGCGCCTGGCCGCCTTCCGCGAAGCCCTGGAAAACGATTTCTCGACACCGCAGGCCCTGGCCGAGTTGTGGGGCGTGCTCAAGGAGCAGAACTTGCCGGCGGCCGACATGCTGGGCGCGGCCTGTGAGATGGACCGGGTCTTTGGCCTCGGTTTGGCCGACCTGAAAACCGAAATCGTGACGGTCGATCCGGCCTTCGCCGCTAAAATAAATACCCTGGTGCAGGCCAGAACCGTGGCCAAACAGTCCAAGGACTGGGCGCGGGCCGATGCTTTACGCGACGAGATCAATACCTTAGGTGTCCTCCTAGAGGATTCACCGACCGGCACCACCTGGAAACAGACCGCCAGACCGTAACACTTGGGAGTTTGCTTTGTTTACTGATAAACCAGCCGTGGCTCCCGCGCGGGAAACGTCGGCCGCGTTAGGCGGCGGCGGTCCTTCCGGGGCGGAGTTCAAGGCTTTCTATGACGATACCTTCGCCTTGCTGTTCCGCGTCGCGCGGCGCATAGCCAATTCGGACGAGGCGGCGGAAGATATTGTGCATGACTCTTATATCAAATCGGTCGAGCGCTGGCAGATTTTTCCCACCCGTGACGATGCCAAGTACTGGCTGATCCGGGTGGTCAAGAACAATGCGCTCAACTATGCCAAGCGCAAGGGCCGCGAGCAGAAGGTCTACCAGCGTTATTTCAAGGAGGTGGAAGTGTTTTCCGCCTCCCCGGAGGACGAGACCCTGCGCGGCGAGAGTTTTAGCGCCATCCGGCGTTGCCTGGATCGGCTGCCGGAGAAGCTCAAGACGGTGTTAGTGTTGAAGGAATACGGTTTGCTTAATTATAAGGAAATCGGCCGAATACTCGGCATTACCGAGGGCAATGTCAAGGTTCGGGTTTTCCGGGCCCGCGAGGCCCTGGCTACCTTGATGCGGGAGGATGAGAATGGTCTGTCCAAATCCTGAGTTGTTGTCCGCCTGGCTGGATGGCGAGGTTCCCTCGCCGTGGAAAGAAGCCTTGGCGCAGCACGTCCAAGGTTGTCCCGGGTGTGCCGGTCGAGTAGCTAGCTACCGGCAGCTGTCGGCTGGCCTGGATCGACCCGACGTCGCCTGCGAGGAGCCAGTGCTGGCCCGGCAGCGGGTCTTTGAGCGGCTGCAGAAAAATATTGTCATGAAGCAGCATCGCAGCCACCTGTTGCGACGGCGCTTGCTGGTACCCTTGCCCTTCGCCGCCGCCGCCGCTTTGGTGATCGGTTTCCTGGGCGTGGCCCTGCTGGTCAGCGGGCAACGCAACAGCCAGCTTCGCCTGGCCGTCCGTCAGGCCACCGAGGCGCGACAAGTGGCCAGCAACTCCATCGGCATGGAATCGATTATGGAATATCTGTCCCAGCAAGACAGCGGGGTCAGCATTACCATTTCCTTGCCGCAGGGCTCGGGCTTCGAGCATTCCGGCGAGCCCTTCATCGTCCGCGAGGCCGACTTCCAGCCGGCCGGGGGTAACCAGTGAAGCTGCTCTGCCCGGCACTCGTGCTGTGCTGTTTCTTGCCTGGCATGGTGGCGGCCCAGGCGCCGGCCGTAGCCGACCCGGCCACCCGTCAGGCCGCCGAACGGAACTTCATTCTGGCCGCCCTTGATGCCGCCGGCAGCGAAGAGCTGCCCCTGCCTAGCGAACTGCCCGAAACGATGCACGACGAGGCGATTGCCCTCATTATATTGGCCGTTGTTCCCGGCGCCCTGCCCGATGGCTGGATGGCCAAGGAATTCCGGTATACCATCCCGGGCACGGCCGTCAGCGTGCGCATGATCGGCGCCGATGTCGTAGTCGTCATCAGCGTGACGCCCTATCGCAGTAGTGGCGACCAGTTTATGCTGGTGGCCCAGGCCCAGGTCTGGATCAAGGATGCCCAAGGCGTCGTCCATTACCGGACTACCTTTGACACCATCCAGGTGGCGGCTGGCGAGCGGGTGTTTTTTTACCCCCTGGGCATGAACCAGGAAGGCGCCGCCCCGTTGCGCGTCGAGTTGCTGGTTAATTCCTTCCGCGCCCTGGAGGCTGCCTGGACGAACTTGGTCGCCGAAAGGACGGCTGAACCGGCCGGGAGCAGCTCGCCGTGAGATTTGCCTTGTCGCCGGCTAAGCCGCTTAGTCCCCGCCAGCGTGTCTGGCGGGTTTTGTTGTTAGTGGTGGTTACTGGCGCGCTGTGTAGCCTGGGCTGGTGGCTGCTGGCCAGTCGCCGAGCGCCATCCCGACCGGTAATCGAGCGCTTGACTCCCAATATCGGCAGCGTTGGCGACCGGGTGCGCATCGACGGCCGCGGCTTTGGCACGGAGCGCGGCCTGGGCTACGTTGAATTCGACGGCTTGCCGGTAACCGCCGCCGCCTACCTGCGCTGGTCCGATGAGCAGGTTGAATTCACCGTGCCGCCGTTAACCGCCTCCGGCCTGGTTCGCTTGGTCACCGATGAAGGCTCATCCAACGGCCGCGTTTTTGTTAGCCAGAGTCAACTGCCAACGGCGCCGGCTGGGCAGTTGGCCGGCAGCGTCGGGCCGGTCATCTCCACGCTGTCAGCCGAAAGCGGCACCATCGGCAGCCTGCTGACCATCCGGGGCCTGAACTTCGGCGTCAACCGCGATGACTCGGCCGTGTTGTTCACCTGGGCGGGGCGAGGCCCCCTGGCTTCTCCCAATGCCGGCGCCAACCTGGATTTCGTCAGTCCGTCGGAGCGCGACGGCGAATACGAGCTGTGGTCCGACAAGGAAATCCGGGTGCGCGTACCGGATGGCGCGGCCTCGGGCGGCCTGGCCGTACGCACCGCCCGCGGCACGAGCCCGGTGCAGTTTTTCGAGCTTGTTTTGGCCGGCGGTAGCCGACAGTACGGCAGCCCACGCACCTACGCCCTGAATCATTTTGTCCGGATCCACGATATCGCCGCCATGGCGCCTAACAGTCTGTATGTCTGGCTGGCTAACCCGGTGGCCTCGGCCACCCAGCGCGCCGTCCAGGCCATTGACCGCACCCACCAACCGCTGGTGGCAGACTTCAATGGCCTGTCGGTCTTCCGCCTGGTCGATATCGCCGCCGGCGACAACTTGCTGATCTCCCAGAATCATGTCCTGCAGTGCCATGCCTTCCGTAGCGAGATCACGCCGCAGGCCATCCGCCCGGCGCCGGAGCCGCTGCCGGCGGTCTATCAACTGTATACCCAGGCTGATGCCGTCACGCCGGCCGACGAGCGGGCCGTCAAACAATTGGCCCGTCAGGCTGTCGGCCGCGAAACCAACCCGTACCGCGTCGCTCGCCTGGTGTTCGACGCCGTCCTGGCTCGCTTCAACTGCGATTACGTCGCCGGCGCTACCAATCTGGAAGCGGCCCTTGAATCAGGGGCGGCCTCTCCTTTGTTGTTGAACAATCTGTTCGTTGCCGCCCTGCGCGCCGAAGGCCTTCCGGCCAGGCAGGTGGCCGGGGCTTTTTTCGACGAGTACCGCAAGGCCTGGGGCCACCAATGGGCCGAATTCTACCTTTATGGCTTTGGTTGGGTGCCGGTCGATATCGTGTTGGTTCGCCCGGCGCTTAACTTGCCCTTCGTAGCCGCTTTGGGCGACCTGGACGCCTATTTCGGCAGCCTGGACGACCGTCATGTCGCCTACTCGCGCGGCGCTGTGCCGGTAGTGCCGATGACGCCGGACGGTCAACGCAGCTCCAGCCGCCTGGTCTATTCGCTGCAGTCGGTTACCGAAGAAATCGCCGGCGGCGTCAACTCCTACACCGCCGTCTGGAGCGATATCGAGCTGACCGGCTATTATTGACAGGTTGTTGAAGAAGCCGGTTGCTTCTCCAACAACCTTGACAATTCCTCGCATAGCTTGCGCTCTGCTGCGTAATTGTACCGGCTTTTGAAGTGTTGAAAAGCCGCATTCGCGTTTTTCAACACCCTTTTATTCAGCGCTCCCGGCTTTGATATTCACATATCTTCGTTAGTGTGGTATCGTAGGCGGCGGCTGCAGCCCGCTTGAGCCTGGCCGGCCCCGGCGCTTGCCAACCGTAAAAAGGAGTGTGTCATGTCTGTCATTAAAACCGTCGACCCGGAACTGTACGCCGCCATCGAGGCTGAAACCGCCCGCCAACGCCACAACCTGGAGTTGATTGCCAGCGAGAATTATACGTCCCGCGCCGTTATGGAAGCCGTCGGCTCGGTCCTGACCAACAAATACGCCGAGGGTTATCCGGGCAAGCGCTATTATGGCGGTTGCGAATTCGTCGACCAGTCGGAGAACCTGGCCCGTGAGCGCGCCAAGCAGCTGTTTGGCGCCGACCATGTCAACGTCCAGCCGCATTCCGGCTCGCAGGCCAACATGGGCGTCTACTTCGCGGTGCTGCAACCCGGCGACACTATCCTGGGCATGAACCTGGCCCACGGCGGGCATCTGACGCACGGTTCGCCGGTGTCCTTTTCCGGCCGCATGTACAAGGTGGTCAGCTACGGCGTGGACCCCCAAACCGAGCAGATTGATTACGACGAGGTGGCCAAGCTGGCCCGCGAGCATAAACCGAAGCTGATCGTGGCCGGCGCCAGCGCCTATGCCCGGGTCATCGACTTCCAGAAATTCCGGGCCATCGCCGACGAGGTGGGCGCCCTGTTTATGGTGGACATGGCCCATATCGCCGGCTTAGTTGCCGCCGGCCTGCATCCCAGTCCCATCAAGATCGCCGATTTTACCACCACCACCACCCACAAGACACTGCGTGGCCCGCGCGGCGGCGCCATTTTCGTCGGCACCGACCGCGAAAATAGCCTCGGCATCATGACCATGAAGGGCGACCGGCCCAAGCTGTGGTCCGAGGTTATCGACGGCACTATCTTCCCCGGCATCCAGGGCGGACCGCTCTGCCATGTTATCGCCGGCAAGGCCGTCGCCTTCCGCGAAGCCCTGCAACCGGAATTCAAGGCCTACATGACCAAGGTGGCAGCCAACGCCAAGACCCTGGCGGCGGCCCTGGCGGCCGGCGGCGCCCGCATCGTCTCCGGTGGCACCGATACCCACCTGATGCTGGTCGACCTGTCGCCCCTGGGCATTACCGGCAAGGACGCCGAGAAGTGGCTCGACGAGGCCCACATCACGGTCAACAAGAACGGCATCCCGTTTGATAAGAAGAGTCCGTTTATCACCTCCGGCATTCGCATCGGCAGCCCGGCGGTCACCACCCGCGGCATGGGCGAGGCGGAAATGAAGCTGATTGCCGGTTTCGTGATGGACGTCCTCAAGGCCAAGGGCGACCCGGCCGTCATCCAGCAGGTTGGGCAGCAGGTCCAGACCCTGACGGCCCGTTTCAGCCTGCCGGCGGACGCTTGAAGGCGGCGGCGGCCGACTACAGGTCGCGCCGCCAGTGCTGATTTCCGAGCTGTTTGACCGGATAGTGCCTGCCAATCGGCAAATTGCGCGTTTGATTGATTGACAGGCCGGAAGCCTACTCCTATACTTGAACCGGATCGTGACAGGAGAAACAACAGAGGCATGGACAGCCCATTACAGCTCAGCTTCGTAAACTTCAAAAAAGACTCGTACATCATCGTCGAAGGCAAACAAAACGCCGACCGCTTCTTTATTGTGCGGGCCGGCAAGGTGCGGGTCTCCAAGGAAGTTGAGGTAGTCGAGGAAGAAGACGGCAACGTGCTGGGGCCGGGTGACTTTTTCGGGGTAGTATCGACCATGTCGACGCATAGCCACATCGAGACCGCCCAAGCCATCACCGACGTTACCCTGATCAGCGTCCATCGCGATCAGTATGGGCTACTTATCGAGAAGAACACGCCGGTGGCCATGAAGATCATCATGGGATTTTCGCGGCGCATGCGCTTCCTGGACGAGGCCCTGACCCGCCTGACCCTCAAGAGCACCGCCGAGATCGACCCGTCGCACCTCTTTAAGGTGGCCGAGTATTACGTCCGCCAGAGTCAGTACAACCAAGCCTACTATTCCTATCATCAATACCTGAAATTTTGCCCCAACGGCGCCTCGGCCCCCGTGGCCAAGGAGCGCATGGCCAAGATCAAGGGCTATGCCAAGGCCGTCTACCTGGACGGCTCCAACGAAGAGTTCAACCGCTTTTATCCCAAAGACACCATGATCTTCACCGAGGGCATGCCCGGCAACGAGCTGTACATCCTGCAGAAGGGCTCGGTCAAGATCACCAAGATCGTGGACAATACCGAGGTGCTGCTGGCGGTGCTTAAGACCGGCGACATTTTTGGCGAGATGGCCTTGCTGGAAAACAAGCCGCGCTCGGCCAGCGCCATCGCCTTCGAGGACGCCTACATGCTGGCCGTCAACAAGGCCAACTTCGAGCGCATGGTTCAGGCCCAGCCCCAGATCGTCACCCGTCTGACGCAGCTCTTGGCCGAACGCATCTGGTTCATCTACAAGCAGTTGGCCAACACCCTGTTCTCCGATCCGGTTGGCCGCATGTGGGACGCCCTGCATATCCAGCTGGAGAAGAACCGCGTGCCGGTGCGGCCGGGCGCAGCCTACACCTTCGACTTCGGTCCCAAGGAACTGGTTAACCTGGTCGGCCTGCCCATCAGCGAGGGCAATATCGTCGTCCAGCAGATCCTGGCCAACAAGATGTTTCGTATCGTCGACAACAAGATTACCATTCTGGATATCACCGAGATCATCAAGCAGGCTGAGTATTTCCGCAAGATGCAGAAGATCGAGCGGGCCCGCAAGGACGCCAAACAATCCTGAGCCGGCTGGATTTTCCCACTCTCAGCGCCCTTTTTCAAGCCCAAGGCCTGCCCGAACCCGGCCGGCCGGTCTGTGACCCAGCCTTGCCGCCCGGCCACTGCGCCGTGCCGGTACTGTGGCCGTACCTGCTGCCGACGCAGGCACCGGCCAGGCTGCTGGTTGCCGCCGTCGACAGCGGCTCCAGGGTCGACCAGTCCGACAGCCTGGTCGTGGCCTCGTTTGCCGCCAGCCATCATTATCGGGCCCTGGCCCGTTTGCTTAAGGCTTGCGCCGGTCTACTGCGCCAAGGCTCCGGCCTGCCCAAGTCGGCCTTCCGGGTGGCCGTAAATTCCGACCTGCCGGAAAAGAAATTGGCCGTACTGGGCGGGCTGGGTTTCATCGGCCGCTCCAGCCTGTTGGTCAGCCGGCGGTTCGGTCCGGCCTGCCTCATCGGGCTGCTGGTGCTGCCGGCCGAGCTGCTGTCGCCGGGGGGGCTGTCGCCGGAAATGCTGGCAAGCGGGGGCGCGACCTCGGGCGAAACCGGGCTTGCTGACCAGCTGCTGGCCGAGCTGACGCCCGGCGCCGGCTGCGGCGCCTGCCGGGCTTGCCAGGCGGCCTGCCCGACCCAGGCGATTGGTGACCACGGCTACCAGCGGCCGCGCTGCCTCCAGCACTGGAGCGGCCGTCAAGGCTGCCCCGCGGACATCGCGGCCCAGCGCGGCAGCCGCCTGTACGGCTGCGACGCCTGCATCGTCGCCTGTCCATATAGCGCCGGCCGCTCGCCGGAGGAGGCGCTGGCGGCCGAGGCGCGCCTGCTGCCGGTCGAACGCCGGTCGGGGCGCCTGGTGTCGGCGGACTGGCTGGCCGGCGCCGCGCCGGAGGAGGTAAAGGCCTTTTTTCGGGGCACGGCGCTAGGCTTTAGCTGGCTGCCGACGGCCTGGCTGCAGGACCAGGCTCGGCGTTTCCTGGAGCGTAAGGTCGGTGCCCGGCCGGCGGGAGGTTATTAAAGATGGATATCGAAATGTTGCGTTTTCGCTCGCGGGTAGTTTCCGCTTTGCGCGAATTTTTCCTGGAACGGGATTACCTGGAGTTGGACACGCCCGCCCTCAGCCCGGCGCCCTTGCCGGAATCCTGCCTGGAAGTCTTCCCAACGCGCTTTGAGCATCCCTTTCTGGGCGGGCTGGATCTGTGGTTGCTGCCATCGCCGGAAGTCTGGATGAAGCAGTTCATCGCCCGCTACCGGCACAGCGTCTTCCAGCTCTGCAAGAGCTGGCGTAACGCCGAATCGATCGGCCGTATCCATAATCCGGAATTTACCATGCTCGAGTATTACGGCGTCGGCAATGACGCCACGGCGTCGATCAAGCTGACCGAGGAGCTGTTTACGGCCTGCGCCGGTCCGGAAACGCCGACGCAGTGCCGGCCGCCTTTCCGGGTGATGACCATGCAGGAGGCCTTCGTCGACCTGGCCGGGATCGATCTGGAAGCGCTGGTCGAGGATGAAGCGCTGGCGGCGGCGGTGCGCGCCAAGGGGCTGCCGGTGCCGGCCGGCCAGAGCTGGGAGGACACGTACAATCAGGCCTTCGTCAATTGGGTGGAGCCAGCCCTGCCGCAGGATAAGCCAGTGGTATTGCGCTATTATCCGGCTCGGGTGGAGTGCCTGGCGGCCGATATTCCAGGTACGCCGTGGAAGGATCGCTGGGAACTGTACTCAGGCGGCGTGGAGTTGGCCAACTGCTACACCGAACTGGCCGATAGCGCCGCCGTTCTGGCTAACATGCGCAAGGAGGCGGCCCGTAAGCAGCGGCAGCGTTTCCCGCATCGGGTGGATTACGACTATGCCAAGTTGTTTGACGATTTTCCGCTCTGTTCGGGAGTGGCCATGGGCTTCGAGCGCTTCTTGCTGGCCCTGTCCGGCAAGAAGCATCTCAAAGATTTGCTGCTCTATCCCTTCCAGGCCAGCTTTGAACGCTGGAAAACACTGCCCAGCGGCCGCTAGCCGCGCTTCGCTTCACCTTGCAGGCTGCTCATGGTGGCCTTGAGCTGTTCCATTTTGGCCAGGTTCTGGTTTCCGAGCTCGCGTAGGTGGCTGGCGTTGGTCTGCAGCTTCTGACAGGCTTCGACCATGGCCGCGGCCTGGCTGAGCATGTGGCTGGTTTCTTGGCGCGAGTCGGCTGAACGGCGGTTGGATTCCTCGAGGGCCAGGGTGCTGTCAACCGCGGCGGCTCCGGCCGTCTCGGCCAGGCTGTTAAACTGCTCGATAGAGACGGCGGTGTGGTTGGTGCCGTCGGCAATCCCGGCCAGATTGTCCAGTAACTGGGACAGCATGGCCGCCAGTTCCTGGATCTCCTGCGACATGCTGGCAAAAAAGCTCGATGTGTCGTGGCTAGATCGGCTGGCCTTCTCGACCACTTCGTGGGTCTCGTCCAGGATAGTAGCGATGCTGCGCGACCCCTCGGCGGTCTCCTCGGATAGGCTGCGGATCTCCTCGGCCACGACGCTGAAACCCTTACCGGCCTCGCCGGCGTGAGCCGCCTCGATGGCGGCGTTCATGGCCAGCAGATTAGTGCGGCCGGCCACATCGCCGATCAGCTGGTTCATCTCTTCCATGCTCTCGGTCGACTTGACGATGTCGTTGATGGCCAGCACCACCTCGGTCAGGTGGGCCTCGCCGTCCACCGCCATGCCGGACAGGAGGCTGATGGCTTGCCGGCGTTGCTCGGCCGCCTGGCCAGCTTCCTTGATGGCCTGCAGCATGGTATTGATGGACTGGCCGGTGGAGCGCACCTGACTCGAATATTCATTCAAGGCGCTTTTCAGGCGTTGCTGGGCTTTGATGATCTGTTGCTCGGCCGCGGCGTTGGACTCGAGCGTCTGGTCGAGATGTCCCAGCCCGCGGCTTTCCTGTTCGGTGCTGGTCTGCAGCAGGCTGGCGGCGTTGGATACCGCCTCGGCCGCCACCACCAGGCGGCTGCTCAGGTCGTAGGCTGACTGGTAGGCCTGGCCGACGGCCGTTGACATGGTGTTGTATTGTTCGATGGTCCGGCCGGCTGCCTGGACGCTTTCGTCGACCAGTTTCAGCTGCATGCGCATCAGGATGCCGGTAAAGGCGCCCCCGGCGATGGTAATGATGGCGCAGGTGGCCAGGGATTGGATGGTCAGGGTGGCGAATTGGGCGCTGTCCAGCTGGACGACGCTGCCCAGGTACCTAATAGTGAATTGCTGGCCTTCCTGCAGCAGGAAACTGTCGGTGAAGTAGATGCCGCCAATGGTCACCAGGTTCAAGAAGGTCATGATATAGGCGTGCCGGATCGAAGCGCCGATCAGGCCGACCGTAATGAGCAGAAACAGGCCGAGGGTGGCAAAGACGTAGCATTCGTACACATTTTTGTAGGCGTCGAACTTGATGGCGGCCGCCATGACCACGAATAGACCGTATAGAAAGACCGAGGAGGCGGCCGTATAGCGACCCTTGGCCTGCAAAAAGAGCACGAAGGCGCAAAACAGGACCAGGCCGGCCAGCATCGCCGCCACGATGGCCGCGCCGGTGATCAGCATCACCAGGCAGAGGCTCAGACCGAAGAGGCCGATGCTGCTGGCCACTGGCGCCAGTACGGCTGCCTTCTTTCGGATCCGGATATCGGCAGTCTGGTAGGGTCGCTGAAAAATCAAAAATAAATTATGGGTAGGGCTTTTCATGGTAACTCCTGCGTACACGCCTAACTATACGCAGTTTTAGGTATATTGCAAATTGCCACCCTGCCGTTAGTACGTATTGGAGTGGAAAAAGAAAAATACCGCTTGTTAAAAAAGATGAATCATTGTATTATTATAACCCCGCTTGGTAGAGCTGATCGGTTTCGACCCTGCCAGGCAAACGGAACGCCTTGAGCGTCCGTACTTTTCTACCACGAAGGAAGATTTTACATGAAATCAAAAATTCTGGTTCTTATGGTCTTGGTTGCCTTGGTCGCAGCTTTCACCGCTTGCGGTGGATCCGACAGCAACACCAAGAAAATCGGTATGGTTACCGATGCCGGCACCATCGATGACAAGTCGTTCAACCAGGGAACCTGGGAAGGCATTGTCCGCGCTGAGACCGAGCTTGGTATTGAGAAGAAATACCTGAAGCCGAGCGGCACCACCACCGCCGACTACGTTCGCGAGATCGCCAACCTGTACGATGCCGGCTACCGCTTCATCGTTACCCCCGGTTTCAAGTTCGAGCAGGCTATTTTCGAAGCCCAGTCCCGCTTCCCGGAAGCCCGCTTCGTGCTGCTTGACGGCGTTCCCCATGCCGGCGACTACAATGTCGTAATGGGTGCCAACACTGTTTCCATCTCCTTCGCCGAGCACCAGTCCGGCTTCCTGGCCGGCGTGGCCACCGCTCTGCAGCTGCAGTCCGGCGCCGTCGGCTTCGTCGGCGGTATGGAAATCCCGCCGGTCCAGCGCTTTAACTGGGGCTTCCAGCAGGGCGTCGCCTACGCTAATGCCAACCTTGGCACCACCGTTACCATGGACGCCCAGGATGTTATCTACCAGGGTACCTTCAGTGACGTGGCCGCCGGTCAGCAGCTGGCCATCACCATGTTCGACCGTGGTGTAAAAGCCATCTTCGCCGCCGCTGGCGGCGTTGGCGTTGGCGTCATCAATGAAGCCAAGGCTCGCGCCTCCCAGGGCCAGGAAATTTGGGTCGTCGGCGTCGACGTTGATCAGTTCAACGACGGTATCTACTCCGGCACCAGCTCGGTCATCCTGACCAGCGCCATGAAGCGCGTCGACTCCGCCGCCTTCGAGATGATCCGCGCCCACCTCGAGAACCGTTTCCCCGGTGGCCAGTTCATGACCATGGATGCCACCAACAACGGTATTGGCATCCCGGCCGAAAACCCCAACCTGCGCCCGGAAGTCCAGGCTCAAATCCAGGATATCCTGGCCAAGCTGAAGTCCGGCACCCTGACCGTCTCTCCCGAGCAGGGCGGACTGATTAAGTAAGTAGTGCCTGATCGCTTTGGCCGGCGCTTGCCGGCCAGCGACAAAGGGAGTTGCCTGTTCGTTCAGGCAACTCCCTTTTATTTTTTTCTGGCGCGTGGACCGTGGCGCGGTGCCGCGCGAGGGATTGCAGCCAGTAGCCCGCAGCCGCAGCGAGGACTACTGGCGTAAAGCCCGGCCGCCGCGCCGGCTGGCGTGGCGGCGCGCCCGCTTGAAACTACAAACTTAGTCGAGGCTCAGGATGACTTTACCGGACTGACCGGACAACATTGCGTCGAAGCCTTGCTGGAAGTCGTCGAATTTGAAGCGGTGGGTGATGACCGGGGCGATGTTCAGGCCGGACATCAGCATGACCTGCATCTTGTACCAGGTCTCGTACATCTCGCGGCCGTAGATGCCCTTGAGGAACAGGCCCTTGAAGATGACCTTGTCCCAGTCGATGCCGGCGCCGTTGGGCAGGATGCCCAAGAGGGCGATGCGGCCGCCGTTGTGCATGGTTTCCAGCATTTGGCTAAAGGCCTGCGGCGAACCGGACATCTCCATGCCGACGTCGAAACCGGACACCATGTGCAGCTCCGGCATGACATCGCGCAGCTTTTCCTGGCTGACGTTGACGGTGCGGGTGGCGCCCAGCTGCTTGGCCAGGTCCAGGCGGTAATCGTTCATGTCGGTGACGACCACATTGCGGGCGCCGACGTGGCGGGCGATGGCCGCGGCCATGCAGCCGATGGGCCCCGCTCCGGTGATCAGGACGTCTTCGCCGACCATGTCGAAGGACAGGGCGGTGTGGGTGGCGTTGCCGTAGGGGTCGAAGATGGCGGCCAACTCGTCGCTGATGCTGTCGTCGACGTGCCAGGCGTTGCTGGCCGGAACCGCGACGTATTCGGCGAAGCAGCCGTCGCGGTTGACGCCGATGCCGCGGGTGTTGGGGCAGAGGTGCGGCTTGCCGGCCCGGCAGGTGCGGCAGACGCCGCAGACGATGTGGCCCTCGGCCGAGACGCGTTCGCCGACCTGGTAGTTGCGGACGGCCCGGCCCATCTCGACGATTTCGCCGACGAATTCATGGCCGATGGTCATCGGCGTCTTGATGGTGCGCTGCGACCATTCGTCCCATTTGTAGATGTGGACATCGGTGCCGCAGATGGCGGTCTTCTTTACCTTGATGAGCAGGTCATTGTCGCCGATGGTCGGCATCGGGACATCCTGCATCCACAGCCCGACTTCGGCCGCTTTCTTGACAAGCGCTTTCATGCATCCTCCTGTTGTACCGCCGGTTGTCGCCGGCACGCCCGGCTATAGTGGCCGACGGCAGGCGCGACGGCAGAAGCGCCGAACCCGCTGCCGGAGATTATAATACGAGTAAGCCGATTTCGGAAGTGGGGGAGTTGCCGCCGCCGTCGGCGTTTTTTGGGCCGTTGGCCCCGGCAGGATTGCGCCTTGGCCGCTTTATTGCTATAGTTATACGGTATCAAGGATTGTATCAGGAGCTGTCATGTTTGACATATATACCATCGGCGCCGAGGTTTTGCGCCAAACCGCCGTGCCGGTTAGCGACTTTAACGACCAGCTGCGCAGTACCATCGAGGCCATGTTCGTCTCCATGGAACGCGGGCACGGTATTGGGCTGGCCGCCCCGCAAATCGGCATCAGTCAACGCTTCTTCATCATCAAGATCGAGGGCGACATCGGGCGGACCTTCATCAACCCCGAGTTGGTGTTGACCAGCCCCGAGCTGGTAGACTACGAGGAAGGCTGCCTGTCCATCCCGGGCGTCTACGCCAAGGTAAACCGGCCTGGCACCATCAAGGTACAGGCCTGGAACGAGAAGGGTCGGCCATTCAACCTGGAGGCCGACGGCTTGCTGGCCCGGGTCATTCAGCACGAGCTTGACCACCTCAACGGGGTGCTTTTTACCGACCGCTTAAGCGAGCGGGTGCGCCAGCGCGTGCTTGAGCAGTACGAGAAGCGAATGCGGGCCTGATGCGCGTCCTGTTTGCCGGTAGCCCGGAAATTGCCTTGCCCAGCCTGCGCCGTCTGGCCGCCGAGCATCAGGTGGTTGGCATCCTGACCAATCCGCCGGCGCCCAAAGGCCGCGGGCTGAGCCCGGCCGGCACGCCGGTGGCTGAGCTGGCGGCGGAAATTCTGCCTGGCTCGCCGGTGTTGGCGCCGGAAAGCCTCGGCGCGTCCACCCGCGCCGCCATCGCCGCGCTGCGTCCGGAATTGCTGGTGGTGTACGCCTACGGCCGCATCTTCGGCCCTAAATTCCTGGCCCTTTTCCCGCGCGGCGGCATCAACGTCCATCCTTCGCTGTTGCCGCGCTGGCGCGGCTGCGCGCCCATCCAGCATGCCATCCTGAGCCGCGACGCCGTGACCGGCCTGAGCGTGCAGCGGATCGCCCTCCAGATGGACTGCGGCGATATTTTGGCCAGCCGGGAAGTGCCGCTGGACGGCAGCGAGACCGCCGCCAGCCTGACGGAGACGATGGCCGGCCTGGGCGCCGAGCTTTTGGCCACGGTTTTAGCGAGCCTTGAGGCTGGAACCGAACGGGCTTCAGCGCAGGACGGCAGCCAGGCCAGCTATTGCGGGCCGCTTGAAAAACCGCAAGCCTGCCTGGACTGGAGCCTGCCGGCCGTTGAACTGGCGGCCCGGGTGCGGGCCTTTAATCCTTGGCCGGTGGCCTGGACCCTGTTGCGCGGTCAACGCCTGGCCATCCACGAGGCCGCGGCCTTTCTGGACGAAGCCGGCGGCGAGCCAGCGCTGGGCGCGGCGGCCATGGCCGGCACCATCCTCAACGTAGACAAATCGCGCGGAATAATGGTACAAACAGGGCAGGGGCGCTTGGCCTTGCGCTGTGTGCAGCTGCCAGGCAAGAAAGCGCTCTCCCACCGGGAATTCGCCAACGGTGTCCGCGACCTGGCCGGCCTCTGTTTGGGCGCCTGATGGCGCTGGGCGGCTTGCCCCGTCACGGATAAGCATTATTAGTTAGACAGGAGTGCTAGATGGGCTTGCGTTCGTTTTTTTCCGGTGATGAACCGGCAGATCCGCGGCTGTACCGGCGCGCGATCGTCGTATTGCTGGGTGTCGTCGTTTTTACGGGCCTGGCCGCCATTATCAGCTTTTTTCTGGCGCTGCGCGGGGAGGAACCCACGCTGGTGCCTCGGGTAGAGGGCCTGGAGCTGGCCACCGCCTTGGTCAAGTTGCAGGAGAAGGAATTATATCCGCGCATTTCGCTGCGTTTTTCCGATGATTCCAACACCAAAGGAACGATCCTGGAACAGGATCCGCCGGCCGGCGCCATCGTCAAGGCCGGCCGCCGCATCGAGCTGGTGGTCAGCCGTGGCACCGCCATCGACCGGATCGGTGCTTACCTCGGGCAGGATCTGGATGAGGTGAAGATCCACCTGCAAACCCTGTTCAGCGCCAGCCGCCAGTTGATCGTCATTCGCGATCCGGTGGTCTACATCTACGACGAGAGTCCGGCCGGCACCATTCTGGAACAGCGTCCCCAGCCCGAGACCGAGATTGAGGGTCTGACCTACATCGATTTTGTGGTTTCGCGCGGCCCGGAACGGGCCAGGGTGCGGGTGCCCGACCTGGCCGGGCTTTCCCTGGTCGAGGCCGCCCTGCAGATCGAAAAATCCGGCGTGCATTTCAATTTCGCGGTGCGCAACGCCGACAGCCGCGAACGCCCCGGCACGGTCGTGTCCCAGGTGCCGGTGCCTGGCACCGTCCAGTCGCCGAGTACTCCGGTTACTATCGTCTACGCCCTGCCGGCCGCGCGTGATGGTTTCATCAGCGGCTTGTTCAGCCGGGAACTGCCGGAATATCCGTATCCGCTGCGCGTGACGCTTTTTGTCCAGACGGCCGACGGCACCAAGACGCCGCTCATTACGGCTGAGCATAGTGGCGGCGTTTTCAACTTGCCCTATGAGGTGCCGGTTGGCAGTATCCTGATTCTGGAGGTGCTCAACCGCGTCGTGGCCAGGGTGGAGGCGGGCAGTTGAGCCCCCGGGCGGCTGGCTCGGAGCGCTCCGCCGCGCGGAGCCAGCGCCTGGCGAAAGCCCCGCCGCTCCACGCCGTGGAGCTTGTCTACATGACGCTCTTTGACGTCGGCCGCTCGATTGACCTGACCCAGGCCGCCGCCCTTTTGCCCGGCAGCCCCGGCATGAAGGTGGTGCGCCGCCGCGATACGCCTGAATCGCTGCTGATGCCCAAGCCGCTGTGCGTCGACCTGCGCAGCGGCCCACAGAAGGCTTTTTCCGACGAGGCCGTCGAGGGGCTGTCGGTGGCGGCCCGCGTCTACGACGAAGGCGTCCTGTCCATCATCATGCGGCTGCGGGTGCAGTCCAGCCTGGAGGACTTACACGGCATGGATCAACGCCGGCTGTCCGCCACGGTAGCCGATCTGGACAGCTACATGAAAAACCGCTTTCAGACAGTGGTCAGCATCCTGATGCCGGCCATCGAGCGCGATCATACCTGGCATGGCGTGGAGAAGGAAAACTATACCGCTTTTTGCTTTGCCGATGTCGGCATGGAACCGGGCGCCTTCCTGGCTGAAAACCAGGTGGCCTTGACCACGCTGTTGTCGGGCGAGCCTTACGGCGCGCCGCTGCACCAGTCGCAGATCGCCAAGACCATGTCCAACCCGTTCTCCTACAATGCTACCGACCTGGCGGTGTTCGACATGGACCGGGCCTTGATTATCGATGCCCAGCGCGACTACGAGGACGTGCTTCTGATCTGCGAGCTGGCTAATTACCAGTTCCTGGAGCTGCGCGTATTAGACCGCTTGCTCGATGGCTGGCTGGACGAGGCCGAGGACGACATCAGGCTGTTTTATACCAAGCGCCGGGTGCCGCGTGGCCGTCGCAACTCGCTGAAGCGCAAGTTCGCCACCCTCCAGGTGCTGCGGCTCGATGCCTTGTTCATTCTCGAGAATATCGAGAATTCTTCCAAGATCATTGGCGACTATTTCCTGGGCAGCCTGTACGAGCATCTGTGCGGCATTTTCAACACTGCCGGTTGGACCAGGTCCATCGAACGGCGCCTGGATGCCCTGCAGGACGTCTACGAGATCGTCAAGTCCGAGAAGAACGAACGCACCATGCTGTTCCTGGAAATCATCTTTATCGTGGTCTGCATCATCCCGATCATCCAGTTCGCGCTGGGCTGACCGGCTTTTAGCCTGACACATTCCTATTTATTGTCATATTAACTTAACCCTCTGACCAAGCCCGGCTTGCCGAACTCGTCCGCGGATGATACAGTACTGCGCACCATCAGGCAATTATTCAGGCCCGACTACGGCCTGCTCATCCGAACAAAGGAGTTTTTATGGTTATTCTGACACTCAACTGCGGTAGTTCCTCGGTCAAGTACCAGGTCTACGACTGGACCAACAAGGATGTTCTGGCCTCCGGCATCGTCGAACGCGTTACGCTGGGCGACTCGACCATTACCCACAAGCCCACCGGCAAGAGCGAGCACCAGACGGAGCATGACTGCCCAACCCACACGGTGGCCATCCAGCTCATCCTGGACACTCTGGTTCATTCGGAGTACGGCGTCATCAAGGACATGTCGGTTATCAAGGCCGTGGGGCACCGCATGGTGCACGGCGGCTCCAAGTTCGCCCGTTCCTGCCTGATCAACGACGACTTTCTGGCCACCTTCCGCGAGCTGTCCGACCTGGCGCCGCTGCACAATCCCGCCAACCTGACCGGCGTCGAAGCCGCCCGCTCCGTCCTGCCTAACGTGCCGCACTGCGCCACCATGGACACCGCCTGGCACCAGACCATGCCCGCCACCAGCTATTCCTACGCCCTGCCCCACGAGTGGGAAGAAAAGTTCATGGTGCGCCGCTACGGCTTCCACGGCACCAGCTTCCTGTACAACGCCAAGCGCGCCGCCGCCCTCCTGGGCAAGGATCCTTTCAAGACCAACCTGATCATCGCCCACATCGGCAATGGCTCGTCGATCAACGCCGTCAAGGACGGCTGCTCCTTCGACACTTCTATGGGCCTGACGCCGATGGAAGGCCTGGTGATGGGTACCCGCTGCGGCGACATCGACCCGGGCATCATCTTCCATCTTATCCGCAAGGCCGGCCTGTCGGCGGCCGATGTCGAGAAGAAGCTGAACAAGGAATCCGGCGTACTCGGCATCACCGGCCGCTGGTCGGACCGCCGCGACATCGAGAACGCCGCCGAGAAGGGCGACCCCGTGGCCATCCTGGCCCAGGAGGTGGAGTCCTACCGCATCAAGAAGTACATCGGCGCTTATTCCGCCGCGCTGGGCCGGGTCGACGCCCTGGTCTTTACCGCCGGCGTCGGCGAGATGGGCCCGATCACCCGCCAGCTGGCCACCTCCGGCCTGGAGAACCTGGGCATCATCATCGACCAGGAGAAGAACGCCAAGGCCAAGTGCCGCAACGCCGAGCTGGAGATCAGCACGCCGGAAAGCACGGTGAAGGTCTTCGTCATTCCAACCGATGAGGAACTGGTCATGACCGAGGATGCCTTTGCGCTGATGCAAGGCACCTACGACGTGCACACCAAGTATACCTACCAGTTCGAGAGCCCGGCCTACGTCAATAAGCAGCGCGCCGCCGGGTTGGAGAAGGACTTGGCCAAGAAGCCGTACCTGGCCGGCCTTATCGCCCATCCTGTCAGTAAAAAATAACCTGGGTATGCACTTGACTAAGGTATATACCACCGGTAGTATAGCTAGGTGGAAAAGTATCCGGCAGATCAACAAGCTTTCGAACAATTGATCAATTCGGAGGAATCCTGTCGTTCTTTTTTAGTTCACCTACGGTGGCCTGATGGGTGGTCGGGTTACCGGGGGTTAACTGAAAAAAAATTCGTTCACCATGTTTTGAAGCCTGAATCGACAGAGGATCTATTGCCTCAAGTTCATTTGGTAGTTTCGCTGTTGAAGCGTTGGCTTATGGGAACACATCAAGGTGGGATTCAGGTTAGCCATCTTGAATATTATCTAGGCTTTTGAAGTGTTGAAAAGCCGCATCCGCGTTTTTCAACACCCTTCTAGATGAGTTTACTTTCCGGTTTAATCGTAGAACATCTCGTTCCAGAGGGCTACTTTTTCGTCGCATTCTTGAAAATGCTGTTCAGGTTACACCACTCCGAGGGATAGACCTTCGGGCATAGTTTTCTCCTGTGAGAGGTACTACCTATTGTACCGCCTGAGTCAACTGCATACCCAGGAAAAATAATTAGGAGTCTGTCGGGCTTTGGATTTTGGCCCAGCGAAAGCGAGCCACGAGTGGAAAATCGGTGAGGATTGAGGGTCATACTGCCTGTATGGCCCGATTGACGAGCCGATTTTACGCCGTGGGGCGCTGAGATCGGCCAAAAAGCGTGAAAAATTTCCCGAGATTCTGGATTCTTCAGATTTGTTTCTTAATTTTTCCTGACAATCATTCTTCGCGTCCCAAAGTCCGACAGACTCCTGGTCAGCCGTTGCTGTTTCGGGGGCCGGGACGAGTCGCCCGGTCCCCGACTCGCCCCGAACCTCGATCGCCCCGGTCGGCGGCCGGTATTGGCCTAGGAAAAGGAAGCGGCAAGCCTCGCTGGCCGCCAGTCGTCGCGCCACAGTTCCAGGGCGCGGTTTCCCTGCCGGAAGCCGCATTCCAGTAATTGCGGCCGGTAGGGGCTGAGCCGCGCGCTCTGGCTATTGATGGTTTCGATACGCAGCGGGCTGACGGGTTGCCACTGCCGCCCGGCCAGCCAAGCGAATATCTCCAACGCGCCGGCCAGCGACGGCTGGTCGGGTGGCCAGCGGATGTCGACCGCCCGGCCATTCTTGCGCAGCAGCAGCACCAGGCTATCCCCACAGTGCACCAACCAGGTACTCGGCAGTCGGGACAGGCTGGAACCTTCCGGCCAATCCGGCGTCCAGCCCAGGCCGACCAGGCTAGCCGGATCGCAGGCGTTGTACCAATAGATCGCTCCCCGCTTCGCCGGCGGCGAAACGGCGGACGGGGCGCCGTCCGCTACTGGGTCGGGCAGCTGCCGCAACCAGGCCAGGGCGGCGGGCGTGATGTACTGGGGACCGGGCAGCCCGCGCACGAACCAGCCGGACAGAATCTCGCCTGATAACTCCATCAGGCTGAGTACTTTGCGGATATTGCGCCACTGAAAGGCTGGCAGTTCGCGGTCACTGAGCCCGGGACAGAGAAAACCGTAGCGGTCCAGCAACAGGCGGGCCCGCTCCTTGGACGATTCCAGGCCAGCCAGATTGGACAAAGCGCTCAGACTGGCCGTGCCAGCCAGATCGGTGCCGGGCTGGCCGCCCGGGCCGTTCGGCTGCGGCGGTGGAGTGCCTATTGTCGGCGCCGCAGTTTCGGCCTGGTCGTCGGGCCAGCGGAACCAGTATCCCTGCAGCGGGCGGCTATTCCGCCAGGCCTCGATACCGCGTCGCCGCAGACGGGGTGGCGCAGCGGCCGAGAGGGGCTGTGTTTCTGGTTTTGGCGCGACAGCCGCGGAAGTACGGGCGGGGACCGACTTACCGAAGCCGTGGCGGCAGCCTTGGCGCAAGAGCTCGAAGGAATCGGCTCCGACTTGTCCCCGCCAGGCCTGGCGCCAGAGGAAGGCCGTGGCATCCTGCCCGCCGCTTTCCAGCCTGTTTTTCAATTCGAAATAATCATACTTGGCGCGGCTGGAGGGAAAGAGGCGCAGTAGAGCCTCGTCGTCTCGGCCAGCCTGGCCAGCCGGACTGGCCGGGCTGGTTGTACCGGCTGAACTGGCTGAACTGGCTGAACTGGCTGAACTGGCTGAGCCGGCCAGGCTGGCTTTGGCCGCTGCCGGCAAGGGGCCGAGCAAGGCCCGGTTCTCAGGCAACAGCAGGGTGATTGTTTTATCAGCCACGCCCAGCCAGCGCAGCCGGTCGCCGGCGATGGCCGCGTCGAGCTGGTGGCCGGCGTAGGGCCGGACGCGGGTCGGCAGCAGCCACTCCTCCCAGGCCGTAACCGGCGCCGGGAAGGCTTCCAGCAAGCCAGCGGCCTCCTCCAGGCCGACTGGCTGGACGAGGCCCTGCAGCCAGGCGCGCAGGTAGACCAGCTCGCCGCTCGACCAGCTGCGGTCGGTCTGACGGGACCGCGACCGGCGCAGCCGCAGCAGCCGTTCCAGGTTCTCGCTGTCGCACAGTTCGTCAACCGCGCTACCTTCCAATAACCGGTCGGCGATGACGCGGCCGCCGGCCAGCAAATCGGCCAGGTTGGCAGGCAGCAGCCGACTGGACCACAGGCCGTGCTGGCGCAAGTCGGGCAAAGAAAGCGGCCCGTAGAAGCCGAGCCATTGCAGGAATAGTTCGTCGGGGTCCGGCGCCGAGTCGAGGCTGACAGGCGTCCGTGACGCGCCGGGGTGGTAGGGCTGGCCGGGCAGGATGCGCAGGCTGGCCGGCACGTCCGCGCCGGGCAGGATGTCGGCCTTCAGTAGGCGGCCGCCTTCGCCGGCGATATTCAGCAGGTCGGCCGCGCGGTCGGCGCAGGTTAGAAATAATTTGTCACATACTTTAAGGAAGCAGAGGCGGCCCTTCAGTTCGTGTCCCCAGCCGGCCAACGGCGCCGCGCCCCCCGGCGCGCGAAAGTCCGGGCTGTCCAGCAGGCGGTCCAGCTCCTCCTGAGTGATGACGACGCGGTCGCGCACCAGCTGCACGAACTCGGCCGCGCTGTCCGGCGCGTAGCCCGCGGCCGTGCCCTGCAGCCGCGCTTCCAAGTGGATGGCCAGTTCGCGCGGGATCAGCGGGCGCAATTCGGAGTGACGCAGCACGTCCTCCACCGGGTTGCCTGAATAGCTGGCCCCGTCCGGCCTGGTCGGACTGTCGTCCTCGTACATGTAGCGGTTGGTCTGCTGCCAGACCATGTCGGCGCCGAAGGGCGATACGGCCTTGGTCGTCACCGTGCTGATCTTGACCAGGCCAGCGCTTACCTCGGCCAACATGGCCCGCAGCGCCGGCAAGTCAAAGTCGTCCTGCAGGCAGCCGCGCCAGGTTTCCAGCAGGATGGGGAAATCGGCCATCGGCTTGACGGCCTCCCACAGGCGCCGCGAGCGCAGCCGGGTCAGCCAGAGCGGCTGGCGGACGCCGAAGCCGCGTCGTGGCAGCAACAGCGCCCGGCCGGCGTTCTCGCGGAAGCGGCTGCCGAAGAAGGCGCTGGCCTCCAGGCCGGTTCTCAGCCAATCCTCGATGGTGCGGGCCGACAAGATGGCGAAGAATTCATCGCCGGTTATCGGACGGTTCACCGCCAGGAACAGGCTGTCGTTGTTGGCGAAGACGCTGGTGTCCGTACCGTAGCGTTCCCGCCAGGCGGCTTCGAAGGCGAAGGCCAGGGCCTGGTTGAGGCGCAAGCCCCACAGGGTATGCAACAGGTATTGGAAAAGCCCGGCGCCGTCGGCCGAGATGGCGCCATCGGCCGAGGGGCAACTTTCGAACACCAGGTGGTGCCGGTGCGGCCACAGCGCGCCGGTGACCTTGAGCTGGCGGCGCAGCAGGTCGGGTAGTGCCGGGTCGGGCAAAGCCGGGGCGGCCGCCAGGGGCAAAAGCGATTCCAGGTACAGCCCGATGCGCTGGCAGAAGGCAAAAGCGCGGGCTCGCCGGTCGGCCTTCCAGAAGGGTGTCATGCCGCCAGCCTTGCCGGCCGGCGCCACCTGTACCTGGTTGTGGTCGATGCCGGTGATCTGCCAGGCGCGGCCGCCCAGGGCGAAACTATCGCCGACCTTGCGCTCCCAGACGAATTCCTCGTCCAGTTCGCCCAGCGTCGTGGCGCCGTCCTGGAGGCGCAGGCTGAAATAGCCGCGGTCCGGAATGGTCCCGCCATTCATGTACAATAGCGGCGGCACGCCTTCGCGCGCCGACAAGCGGCCGGTGAGCGGATCCAGGTAGAGCCGGGCCTCCAGTTCCCGCAGCCGCTGGTCGGCGTAGTTTCCGCACAGCATGGCCAGCACCAGGTCGAAGTGGCGCCGTTGCAGCGGGTGGTAGCTGCCGACCCGGCGGACGAAGGCGTACAAACCGTCGGCCGTCCAATCGCGCGTGCAGCAGAGCGACAGTAGGAGCTGCGCCAGCACGTCCAGCGGCGCCACCGGAATGACGATATCTTCCAGGTCGCGATCCGCGACCGCCGCCTGCAGCACGATGGCCTCCAGCGCCTCCTTCTCGTGCAGCGGGTAGAGGATGCCGCGGCTGACCTGGCCGACGCCGTGGCCACAGCGGCCCAGCCGCTGCAGGGCGGAGCTGACCGAGTCGGGCAGGCCGACCAGCAGCACCAGGTCGAGCTCGCCGATGTCGATGCCCAGTTCCAGGCTGCTGGTGGCCACGATGCCGCGCAGGCCGCCGGCCTTGAGCCGCGACTCGACCTCCAGGCGTATCTCGCGCGACAGGCTGCCGTGGTGGCTGTAGACCAGCGGCAGGTCGCCGCCATGCCTGTCGTTCAGGCAGCGGGTCAGACGCTCGGCCAGACGGCGGCTGGGCACGAAGATCAACGTCGAGCGGTGGGTGGTCACCTGACGGTACAGCGCCTCGGTCAGCCGTTCCCAGAGGGGCTGCTCCAGCGGCGCGATGGCCAGTTCCAGCCGCTTGACGATGGCCGAGCGCACGATATGGATGTAGCGCGGCCGGTAGGCGGCGTCATCAGCGCGGTCGGGCAGGCTGCCGGAGTGGTAGAGGTAACCGGCGGCGAAGGCGGCGACGGCCTGCGCCGGATTGACGGTAGCCGATAGCGCGATGCGCTGCAGCTCGCCGGACAGGTCGACCAGCCGCTCGACGTTGGCCATCAGGGCCGTGCCGCGCTTGTTGCCGGCCACGGCGTGGATCTCGTCCAGAATGACGGCGCGCAAGTTCCCGAGCAAACCGGAGCCGCCCCGGCTGGTCAGCATGATGCCGAGCGATTCCGGCGTGCAGACCAGGATTTCCGGCGGGCGGCGCAGCATGGCGCGGCGTTGGCTGTCGCTGGTGTCGCCTGAGCGGACCGCCACCTTTATTTCGGGGCAGTCCAGGCCGGCGGCGGCGAATCTAGCGCGCAAGGCGGCCAAGGGCTCGGTCAGGTTGCGGGCGATGTCGTTATTGAGCGCCTTGAGCGGCGAGATGTACAGCAGGCTGGTGACGCCGGTCGGCCACGCGCCGGCCAGCAATTGGTTGAGCGCCCACAGGAAAGCCGTCAGCGTCTTGCCCGAGCCGGTTGGCGCCACGGCGAAAACATGGTTGCCGCTAGCGATGAGCGGCCAGCACCGCGCCTGAATGTCGGTTGGTTGGTCGAAGCGGTCGGCGAACCAGTCGCGCAGGATGGGGTGAAAGGCCTTTGGCCAGCCGTCGTCGGCCGGGTGCGAGGTTTTGGAGTAATCACTCATGGCAAGAGTATACAATGAAAAGACCGCCGCCGGGAGCTATTTGCATTCCCACTAGTAATTTCCTTGCGTTCCCGCAGCTTGTCTGCTACCATGGTAGGGGATGGAGGAATTAAATATGCGAAAAGTCGGCAAACGAGGCGCTCTATCCTTGATAATCGGGCTGGCTATCATCATTGGCGCCATGCTGATTTTCGCCGTGTTTACGCTGGTTATTTCCAACATTGTCCGTTCCACGCTGCAGCGGCAAGTTGAATTCGCGCTACTTAACCACACCAAATCCTTGGTCGACGGCCTGGAGGCCGAAATCCGCTTCATCAAGTCCCAGATCCTGGCCTATTCATACAATCCCATTTTAGTGGAGGATCTGGAAAATCGCAGTTTTTCCCGTACCACCGATCTGGTGGCCAAGTTATTTTCCAATTCCAGCTATTTCGACAATGTGTTCGTGGTTGACGCCTCGGGCCAGATCGTAGCCGATAGCCGTAATTCCGCCCATTTCGATGCCACGCAGTATGATTTTTACCAGGAAGCCGTCCTGGGCCACACCTTGCTGCATTATGATAAATTTCCGATAATTTCGCCTTTCGACGGCCTGCCGGCGGTCTCGTTCTCGGTACCGCTGCATGGTTCCGATTACGTCAGCGTGCGCGGCGTGCTGGTGGTGGTCTTCAGCCTGAAACGCTTCTCGGACCGCTACATCATGGCCCGCAATACCAGCGAACAGGGCATGCCGATGGCCGTCGACAGTCGCGGTAACCTGGCCATCCACCCGGATACCGAAAACTTGTTCGATAACGTCAGCGACCAGCCGCAGATCAATACCATTCTGACGGCCGAAGGCCTGACCGAAGGCACCTTCGAATACCAGACCGCCGGCATCAGGCACGTCCTGGCCTGGCAGGCCCTGACCTCGGTGCCCTGGTTCATGATCTATTCAGTCCCGGCTAGCGACTTGTTCGCCCTGGCCGACAGCGTCGCCAAGTCCATCGCCATTCTCGGCCTGGTGGCCACCTTGGTGTTGGCCTTGATGATGTCCTTCATCGTCCGGCGCCTGGTGTTGCGCCGCCTGGCGGCCTTTCAGAAAGCGATGCGCGTCTCGGCCACCGGCGACCTGAGCGCCCAGGCGCCGCTGATGGGCAATGACGAGCTGACTGCCATGATGGAAGGCTTTAACGGCCTAATGAATAGCCTACGCGAGTCGGTGCTGGTCATTAGGACCAAGATGGCCAACCTGCATCGCGGCAGCGCGCTTCTGGCCAGCACTATGGAAGACAAGGCCGCCGCCATGACCCGCATGGACGACAATATCGAGGGGACCAAGCGGCGGATGGAGGAACAGGGCGATAAGATAGGCGAGACGACGCAGATCGTCGGCCAAATGATCGCCAACATCGGCAAGCTGAATGATGCCGTCGAGCATCAGTCCGCCACCATCACCGAATCGTCGGCGGCCATCGAGGAGATGGTATCCAATATCGGTTCCATCGCCACGGTGGTGGAGCGGACGAACCACGAGGTGCAGGAACTTAAGTCCGCCTCCGACACCGGACGGCGCAAGCTGCAAGATGTGGCCGAGATGGTTAACGCCATCGCCCGCGGCTCCGACGAGCTGATGGAGGCCAACACCCTGATCGCCTCGATCGCTACCCAGACCAATTTGCTGGCCATGAATGCCGCCATCGAGGCCGCCCACGCCGGCGATGCCGGTCGCGGTTTTGCGGTGGTGGCCGACGAAATCCGCAAGCTGGCCGAACTGTCCGCCACCCAATCCAAGGAAATCGCCGATTCGATCAGCCGCATCGGCGGCAACATCGACGTGGCGGTCAACAATACCGGCGATACGCAGGCGGCCTTCGAGATTATCGTCCAGCGGGTGGACAAGGTGGAGAACATGCTCGGCGAGATCAGCCATTCCATGACCGAGCAGAGCGCCGGTAGTCGTCAGGTTCTGGTAGCCCTGAAGGAAATGCGCGAAATTACCGTGTCGGTACAGGCTGATTCCAAGGATATGGAACACGAGAGTAGCCGCATCCTAGCCGTGCTGGAAGCCCTCAACGGCCTGAGCGGTACGGTTCTGTCGGCCATCGTCGGCATCGCCGAAGGCGCGGCCGATTTCAGCGTCGCCATCAACCAGATTACCGCCATGACCGAGCAGAACAACCGGGAAATTACCGAGGTTGACGAACGGGTCGGCCAGTTTACGGTTTGAGAGGTTGGCTGACGCCGTACTTATTCGTAACAAGGAGGCCGCCCGATTCCAGTCGGACGGCCTCCTTAATTATTATTCACTGAAGCTGTAGGCCCGGGCGGGGATGGCGCTTCCGGCAGTGCCTAGCCGCCGAGGTAGGCTTTCTTGACGATCTCGTCGTCTTTCAGGTCGGCGGCGAAGCCGGATACCGCCACGTGGCCGGTTTCCAGTACGTAAGCCCGGTTGGCTATCTCCAGGGCCTTGTAGGCGTTCTGCTCCACCAGCAGGATGGTGGTGCCCATGGTGTTGATCTCCTTGATGACCCGGAAAATCTCGTCGACCAGCACTGGTGCCAGGCCCATCGACGGTTCGTCGAGCAGGAGCAGTTCGCCGTCGGTCATCAGGGAGCGGCCGACGGCCAACATTTGCTGCTCGCCGCCGGACAGGGTGGCGGCTGGCTGCCGGCGGCGCTCGAAGAGGCGCGGGAAGATGTGGTAGACCCGCTCGAAGTCCTTCTTGAGCTCTTCTTTCTGCTTGCGCCGGGTGTAGGTGGCCAGCGTCAGGTTTTCCTGCACCGTCAGGTTGGTGAAGATGCCGCGGCCTTCGGGAACCTGGCAGATGCCCAGCTCGACGATCTTGTGCGGCGCGGTATTGCTGATCTCCTGGCCCTTGAACTTGATGCTGCCGGATTCCGGCCGTAACAAGCCGGAGATGGTCTTCAGGGTGGTGGTCTTGCCGGCGCCGTTAGCGCCGATCAGGGTGATGATCTCGCCCTTCTCGACGGTGAAACTGATGCCCTTGACCGCTCGGATGGCGCCGTAGGAGATGAACAGGTCCTTGATTTCCAGCATCATAGCTTGGCCCCCTCTCCCAGGTACGCTTCGATGACCTTGGGATGATTCTGGATTTCCTTCGGCGTGCCCACGGCGATGGTGCGGCCGAAGTCCAGGACGTGGATCCGTTCCGCCACGCCCATCACCACCGGCATCTGGTGCTCGATGAGTAGGATGGTCAGCTTGAAGTCCTCGGCGATCTTCTTGATCAAGGCCAGCAACTCCAGGGCCTCCTTGGGATTCATGCCGGCGGCCGGCTCGTCCAGTAGCAGCAGCTTGGGCTCGGTAACCAGGGCGCGGACGATTTCGACGCGGCGTTGCCGTCCGTAAGGTAGGGAGCCAGCCGGCGTTTCCAGCACGTCGCTCAGGCCGAAGATGTCGGCCAGTTTGGCGGCCATTTCCCTGGTCTCCCGTTCCTCCTTGATGAAAGAGGGAAGGCGCAGTATCGAGGCCAACAGTCCGGCCTTCATGCGGAAATGGTGGGCTACCATGATGTTCTCGATGACCGACATGGTGGAGAACAGCCGGATGTTCTGGAAGGTGCGCACGATGCCGTGCTGGGTAATGCGCCACGGTTTGAAGCCGGTGAGGTCTTCGCCGTCGAAGTAAACGTGGCCCTGCGTCGGCTTGTAGACGCCGGTAATCAGGTTGAAGATGGTGGTTTTACCGGCGCCGTTGGGTCCGATCAGTCCGATCATCTGCCGTGGCTGGATGTCGATCGAGAAGTCCTCGACGGCCTTGAGGCCGCCGAAGTAGTGGGTCAGGTGATCAATTTTTAGCATGTATCTGCCTCTCTTTAAGGGGAACGAGGAACGGGAATTCCTTGCGGCCCATCAAGCCAGCCGGCATCTTGAGCATCAGGATGATGAGCAATACGCCGTAGAGCACCATGCGCAGTTCGCCGATCGGCCGCAGGAACTCGGAAACGGCGGTGAGGCCAAAGGCCGCGATGACCGAGCCGGAGATGCTGCCCATGCCGCCCAGGTATACCATGATTAGGTACTCGACCGATTTCATGAAGCCGCCCATGGTGGGATGCAGCATCTGGATGATGTGCGCCAAGAGGGCGCCGGCCACGCCGGCGAAGGTGGAGCCGAGCACGAAGGCCATGACCTTGTACTTGGTGATGTTGATGCCCATCAAGTGCGCCGCTACCTCGTTCTCGCGGATGGCGATGCAGGCCCGCCCGTGGCGCGAGTAGATGAAGTTGCGGATGATGATGATGGTCAGCACGAAGACGATCATGACCAAGGTGAAGTTGGACAGGAGCGGAATGCCGGACAGGCCGCGCGGGCCGCCGACGTCCTGCACCCAGCCGCCCTTGTCGACCTTGAACGAGATGAAATTAAAGATAACCCGGATGATCTCGCCGAAGCCGATGGTGACGATGGCCAGGTAGTCATCCGACAGGCGCAGCACCGGCAGGCCGATCAGGAAGCCCACCAGGGCGGAAACCGCGCCGGCGGCCAGGATGGCGATGACGAACATCGGCAGGGCCTGGTAGTACGGCGTCTCGGCGGTGACCTTGAAGACCAGGGTGGTAATGAAGCCGGCGACGTAACCGCCGGTTATCATGAAGCCGGCGTGTCCGACCGAGAACAGGCCGGTAAAGCCGTTGATCAGGTTCAAGGAGACGGCCAGGATGGCGTTGATCATCATCAGGATGATGATGCGCATGATGTAGTCGTTCAGGATGTGGTTTTGGTGAAGGATAGTCACGATGCCGTAAACGACCACCAGACCGAGTATGGCGAATAGAACCGCCTTGTTTGTCAGCTTTTTCATGCCTGGCTCCTATACCTTGTCCTGCGGCGGCTCGCCGAAGATGCCTTGCGGCCTCAGCAGCAGCACCACAATCAGGATGGCGAAGGAGATGCCTTCCGCCAGCGGGGTGAAATCGATATGCGCCGCGCCGAAACTGCTCGGCGCCAGGCCGATGGCGAATTGCTCGGCCAGGCCCATGATGATGCCGCCGACCATGGCGCCTTCGATGGAGCCGATGCCGCCCAGTACGGCCGCGATGAAGGCCTTGAGGCCGGGCTGGATGCCCATGAAGGCCGTGATGCGCGGGTAGGTGATGGCGCTGAGCACGCCGGCCGCGCCGGCCAGCGCCGTACCGATGATGAAGGTGAAGGCGATGACCGAGTTGACGTTGATGCCCATCAGCGAGACCGCTTCCTTGTTGTTCTTGCTGGCGCGCATGGCCATGCCCAGCATGGTGCGGTTGACCAGGAAGGACAGGGCGACCATCAGGACCACGGCCACGATGATGATGACGATCTGGACATTCGTAATATAAACTGAACCGAAGATCGGATATTTTACCACTTCAAACAACTTGTCGACCGGGAAGGCCGTAAAGCTGGAGCCTTTCCAGCGCAGCAGGGCCAGCGCCGGCTTGGCGATCCAGGCGACGGCGCCGAGCAGACACAGCGAGCCAACCATAATGGAGCGCTTGAGCCAGTTGATCCCGGTGGATTTGGGGACCTTCGGGAAATTAAATAGTTTTTGGGACAGAGTCATCAAGATGACCAGGCCGGCCGTGGCGAACAACAGCACGGAAACGGTGCGGACGGAATCGGGGCCGATATAGGAAACCAGGTTGCTGAGAAAGAATGACACGCCGATGGCGGTAATCAAGGCGGCCAGGCGTGGCTTGGCGCGCAGCGGCTTGTAGGCTACGGTGTCCATCGCCAATCCGAGGATCGCGCACAGCGCCATCGGAACCAATAAGGCGACGATTACGTTGAGCACCGGCGGCAAGGGCATCAGCTGGATGATGAAAAACGAAAACAGGGCGCCCAGCATGAACACTTCGCCGTAGGCGAAATTTATCAGGCGTACGACGCCGTATACCATCGTATATCCCAGGGCTATAAGCGCGTAGATGGTGCCGCGCTGTATGCCGAAGATAAACTGGGAAAGAAATACTTCCATGCATTGCTCCTTCGGATGCTTGCAAAAGCCGGCCGATCCGGTGGTGGTCCCGGATCGGCCAAGCTGGATAGCAGCGGGTCTATTTAGGGATTGACCGTCGCCTTATAGACGGCCGCGCCGTTCCGGACTTCGAGCAGGACTGCGCCCTTGATGGGGTTGCGGCTGGCGTCGAAGGTGATGCGGCCGGTGATGGTCTCCATGTTGGTGGTGGCCATGGCGTCGCGGATGGCGGTCGGGTCGATGGACCCGGCGCGGCGGATGGAGTCGACCACGATCATGGCGGCTTCATAGGCCAAAGCGGCCAGGGCGTCGGGCTTCTGGCCGTAGCGGGCTTCGTAGTCGCGCACGAAGGCCTGGGCGGCCGGGAGGGTCGACTCGGCGGTGAAGTGGTTGGAGAAAATGCCGCCTTCGATGGCGGTGCCGCCGATGGTGAACAGGTCGGGAGAGTCCCAGCCGTCGCCGCCGAGGAACTGGGCGCTAATGCCCATGGCCCGGGCTTGCTTGGCGATCAGGCCGACGTCGTTGTAGTAGTTCGGCAGGAAGAGCACGTCGGGGGCGACGGCATTAATCTTGACCAGCTGGGCATTGAAGTCGGAGGTGCCGGTGGCGTAACTCTCAAAGGCCACGATCTCGCCGCCCATCTTGATGAATTCGTCGCGGAAGACCTCGGCCAGACCCTTGGTATAGTCGTTGCCGGCGTCATACAGCACGGCCGCGCGGCGGACGTTCATGGTCTGGGTAGCGTACTTGGCGGCTACCAGGCCCTGGAAGGGGTCGATAAAGCAAGCGCGGAAGACATAGTCGCCAACCAGGGTGACGGCCGGATTGGTGGACGTCGGGCTGATCATCGGGATGCCCTTGTTCTGGGAAATCGGGGCGCCGGCCAGGGAGACCTTGCTCATGACGGTGCCGACGATGGTGACGACCTTGTCCTGGTCGATCAGCTTGCTCCAGGCATTGGCGCCTTCGGCTGGATCACCCTTGTCGTCCTCGACGAAGGTGCGGATGGTCATACCGTTGATGCCGCCGGCGGCGTTGACCTGGTCGAAATACAGCTGCGCGCCATTGCGGGTGGAAATGCCGAAGGTGGCGGCGTCTCCCGTGATTGGCGCGACGATACCGATTCGTACCTCGGTGGGGGCCGGTGCGGCGCTGTCACCGTCTTTCTTTTCACAGGCGCTGGCCAACAGGACAGCGAACACTACCAGAGCAGTAACTGCAACGCGAAGAATACGACGCTTGCTCATTCCTTTCCTCCTCAAGAAAAGTAAAGATACGTACTTTAATGATAGGGCAGTTTGTAAAATTGTCTAATGTATTTTTACTGTTTCCGACAGAATCTATTTATTTTCACGGTGAAAATTATACAAAATGGAGATAGTTAAAAGTTGATTCCAGCTTGCGGCCGTCTGGATAGAGGCTTTGGGGGGCGCGATGGCTTGGCCGGAACCTTGAGCAAGGCGGCTGTCCGCCAGTCTTCGCTATTTCGAGGTTGCTTTTTTTGACAAAAGCCTGTAGTATGTCTGCCGCTGGCTCGCGCAGCCGTTGCGAGTCGTCAATACCCGAATTTCCGAAAATTTCGCAAGGAGGAAGCGATGGGCCTCAATATTGTGGTGCTCGTCAAGCAGGTACCCGACACCAAGAACGTGACCGGGAAAGCCATGAAGGACGATGGAACTGTCAACCGGGCGGCCTTGCCGGCCATCTTCAATCCGGAAGACCTGCATGCCTTGGAAGCCGCCCTGACCGTCAAGGACCAGGTGCCTGGCAGCCGGGTCAACGTCATTACCATGGGGCCGCCCAGCGCCACCCAGGTGCTCAAGGATTCACTCTACCGCGGCGCCGATTTCGTGGCGCTGATCTCGGACCGCAAGTTTGCCGGCGCCGATACCCTGGCCACCTCCTACGCCCTGAAGTGCGCCATCGAGAAAATCGGCAACGTCGACCTGGTGTTCTGCGGTCGCCAGGCCATCGACGGCGATACCGCCCAGGTTGGCCCCCAGACGGCCGAAAAGCTAGGCATGAACCAGGTAACCTGCGTTTCGGCCTTCACCAAGCTCGACGCCAAGGCTCGCACCATCGCCGTCCGCCGCTCGCTGGAATCCGGCTACGAGGTAGTGCGCGCCAAGCTGCCCGTCCTCTTGACCTTCACCGACGAGGGCTTCGCCCCCCGCCCGTCCTCCGCCCGCCGCGTCATGATGTACAAGAACGCCTCGGCCGCGCCGACCGCCGAGGCCAGCTACGATGACTGCTACATGAATGCCTCGGCCTGCAAGGATAACGAGATCATCGCCCTCTGGGATATCGCCAGCATCAAGGCCGACCCGGAGTCCTGCGGCCTGGCCGGTTCGCCCACCAAGGTCAAGAAGATCGACTCGGTGGTGTTGACCGCCCAGGATATCCGCATGATCGACAACAGCGAATCGGCCATCGGCAGCCTGGTGCACGAGCTGATCGCCGACCATACCATCGGCTGACGGGCGCCGGGAAGCAAGGAGCAGACATGAAAACCAAGAATAACGTCATGGTCTTCGTCCAGCAGGACGACGGCCGCATCGCCGACGTCAGTATAGAGCTGGTGTGCAAGGCCCGCGAACTGGCTGACCGCCTGAAGGTCGGCGTCGAGGCCGCTTTGCCCGGCAAGGGCATGGCCGGCGAGGCCAAACAGCTGGTCGCCTACGGTGTCGACCTGGTCAACTGCATCGAGCACGATGGTTTGTACCATTATACACCGCTGCCGTACACCAAGGTCATGGTCGACCTGATCCTGGAGCGCGAGCCGCAGATCGTGCTCTACGGCGCCACCACCACCGGCCGCGACCTGGGACCGCGCATCGCCAGTAACCTGAAGGTTGGCCTGACCGCCGACTGCACCGACCTGCAGATCGGCGACCACGAACTGCAGGGCAAGCTGTTCAAGGATATCCTGTACCAGATTCGGCCGGCTTTTGGCGGCAATATCATCGCCACCATCGTCTCGCCGGAGAAGAAGCCGCAGATGGCCACGGTGCGCGAAGGCGTCATGAAGCTGGTGCCGGCCAATCCGGGCTACAAGGGCGAGATCGTCGAGATCAAGCCGACCCTGGAGGCCGGCCTCTTCCAGAGCGAGCTCTTGGAAGCCGTCAAGGAAGCCCGTACCGTTAACCTGAAAGGCGCACAGATCATCGTGGCTGGCGGCATGGGCGCCGGCAGCAAGGAGAACTTCCAGCTGATCGAGCAGCTGGCCCACGCCCTCAATGCCGAGGTCGGCGCCAGCCGCGCCGCCGTCGACGCCGGTTGGGTGGACAAGGCCCACCAGGTCGGCCAGACCGGCACCACGGTGCGGCCGAAGCTGTACATCGCCGTCGGCATCTCCGGCTCCATCCAGCACCGCGCCGGCATGGCCGAGTCCAGCCGCATTATCGCCATCAACACCGACCCGCAGTCGCCGATCTTCCAGATCGCCCACTACGGCATCGTCGGTGACCTGAAGGACGTCGTCCCGGCCTTCATCAAAGCCTACAAGAATAAGGCCTGAGGAGAGTAGCACCATGGAAAATTTCTTTCTTGACAACGAGGACCTGCTCTTCCAGCTGGAGCATATGGACCTGGACCGCGTCATCCGCCTGTACGAGGACGAGTTCGCCGAAGCGGCCAAGTATCCCTACGCGCCCAAGGACGTGGCCGACGCCCGGGATAATTACCGCCGCACCATCGAGATCGCCGGCCAGATAGCCGCCGAGTTCATGGCGCCCTTCGCCCCGGAAGTCGACGCCACCGGCGTCAAACTGGTAAACGGCGAAGTGATCATGGCGCCGCCTACCGTCAAGGCTTGGGATATGCTGTCCAAGGCCGAGCTGACCGGCCTGACCTTTGCCCGCGCGAACGGCGGCCTGAACATCCCGCTGACCGTTTTGTCGATGATCGGCGAGATGATGTCGCGGGCCGACGCCTCCTTCCTGAACCTCGGCCTGCAGCAGGATATCGGCGCCACCCTGGAGCGCTTCGGCTCCGCGGAGCAGATCGCGCGCATCGTGCCCATCCTGGCCCGCGGCGAGGAAGGCTCGGCCATGATCCTGACCGAGCCGGACGCCGGTTCCGACCTGCAGGCGGTGACCCTTAAGGCCACCCAGACGGCCAATGGCGGCTGGGTGCTGAATGGCGTCAAACGCTTCATCACCAACGGCTGCGGCCGCATCGGCCTGGTGCTGGCCAGGTCCGAGGACCGCGAAGGCGCCCGCGGCCTGTCGATGTTCCTCTATAAGCGCGGCAAGGAGACCCTCATCCGCCGCGTCGAGGAGAAGCTCGGCATCCACGGCTCGCCGACCTGCGAGATGCAGTTCAACAACGCGCCCTGCGAGCTGGTCGGCGAGCGCGGCCGTGGGTTAACTAAATATACCATGTGGCTGATGAACTCGGCCCGCCTGTCGGTGGCCTCCCAGGGCGTCGGCATCGGCGAGGCTGCCTTCCGCGAGGCCGAGAAGTACGCCCGTGAGCGCTGCCAGTTCGGCAAGGCCATCATCGAGATGCCGGCCGTCTACGAGATGCTGACCGAGATGCGCGTCGCGGTGGAAGCCGGCCGCAGCCTGCTGTACGAGACGGCCAAGGTGGTCGACCTCAAGGAAGGCCTGGAGCGCGTCAGCGAGCTGCATCCGGAAAAATCGGCCGAGCTCAAGGCCGACGTCAAGAAGTACGTCCGCTACGCCGCCTTTTTCACGCCCATCGCCAAGATGTACAACTCGGAGATGGCCAACAAGGTGGCCTACGACGCCATCCAGATCCACGGCGGCACCGGCTTCATGAAGGATTTCAACGTCGAGCGCCATGCCCGCGACGCCCGCATCACCAACATCTACGAAGGCACCACCCAGCTGCAGGTAGTGGCGGCCATCGGCGGCGTCATGGCCGGCACGGCCATCAACATCATCGACGAGTACGCCGCCGAGGATTGGAGCGCCTTGCCGGTACACTTGGTCAAGACGTTGGAAAAGGCCCGCGACAGCCTGGAGCGGACCATCCTGCATACCAAGGACACCAACAGCCAGGAGTTCCTCGACTTCCATGCCCGCCGCTTGGTGGAGATGGCGACCGACCTGATCATGGCCTGGCTGTTGCTGCGCGACGCCCGCCACAGCCCGCGCAAGCTGCGCCTCGCCGAGACCTTTATCGAGCGGCTGCAGTTTCGCGTCAAGGCTCACAGCGAGTACATCACCGCTGAAGACGCCTTCTTCATGAAGAACTATCGGGAAATCCTGAATATCAAGGCTTGACGGCCAGGCAGGGGGCGACCAGGCGGCCGCCGCCTGCCCGGTTAGAAGGCAGCGGGCCCCGGCGACTGAGTCGCTGGGGCCCGTTCGTTTATCGCGACTAGCCAAGGCAACCGGCCGCTGGGTCTTATAAGTGGTTCAGGACCTTGCGCGCGCAATACACCTGGCTGTTCTCGAACTCGCCCTTGGGCTTGAGCAAGGCGCGCAGTTCTTCAGGCAGGCGGTCATAAACGGCGGCACTCAGGCAGAGCTGGTTCTTGGGCGTGTATTTGTAAGCTAGGTGGTGGATGTAATTGACGGCCTCGGAGATAATGTTGCCGGTGTACCCCGGCTTCTGCCAGATGGTGTGGCCGCAATGGACGGCGAAGCGCAACGGGGTTGTGCTGGTCAGCCCGAGCTGCTCGAAGGTAAACAGGGTTCGGCCCAACAGCAGCTCCAGGCAGAGGATGACCGCCGCTTGGCACTGCCGGGGCGGCAGGAGAGCCAGCAGCGATTGGCCATCGCTCATCCAGCTCAGGCCTTCGATCTGCAGGATGTGGCTGTTGAGGCTCTTGACGAAATCTTCCTTGAGCTTGAGGAAACGCCGTTCGCCGAGGGTTTTCTTGATTTGCTCGCCTTCGGGCAGCTCGGCAAACAGGAAGGCAAATTCGTATTCGTGGCCGGTCTGCAGCTTGCCCCAGCCAGGGAAGTCATCGGCTGCTAGTGGGGTGGCGTCTGGCTTAACGCTGGCCGACTGGGCCTTGGCCGTCACCTTGGCCGTCTGAACGGCCGTGGCCGCTTGTTGCCGGGCTTGAAAGAGAGCCAGGGCCAGGGACAGGCGGGTCGCCGTCAAGCCGCCGTCCAGGGCGGCGGACGTGACAAAATCGACAGCGCCGCTATGGAACAAGGCTCCCGGGTCCTTGACCTTGCCGCCGGCGTCGATAACCGCCCAGGCGGTTTTCTTGCGGCTGGCGGCCAAAGCCAGCGTCTCGTCGAAGGCCTTCTGGCTGAAACCGTCCCGGTCCAGGTAGCAGAGGCTATTGGCGGCCGCTTTCAGGCCGGTGGCGGCTTCGGTCGGCGCCAGCAGCGTGACAGCCTGGTCGCCGAAGGCCGAAGCCAGCTTGCGATTCTTGCTTATGAGGGTAATGTTCATGCCTTCTCCATCGCGACGGTGTAATACAGCATGCCGCGGCCGTCTTCGCCGCTCAAGCGGGAAAAATCATCCAGGATTATCTTGTCCAGCTGCCGGGCGGCGTTCTGGATGATGGTGACGGCGTTGGGCGGCGTGGCGGTCGATTCCATGTCGAACACTTCCCGGATGGTCTCGTTGCGCTTGAGGACGGCCTCGTTGGCGGAATAGAAGACGCCGCCGGCATGCACCGCCATCCTGACCTGCAGCGGCGTCTTGAGCTGGTTCTTGAGGCTATTGAACAGAAACCACTTTTGTAATATTTCCATTGCAGTCAGGATGGCGCAGGCATAGGGGTCGTCATAATGGAAGGCCAGTACGCCGCCGTCGCCTTCCCAGAACCACAGGCGGCCTTGACGCTTGAGGGTGCAGGTGTTGACGATAGCCTTGAGATCCTCATAGACCTGCTGGATCAAGGCTGGCTGATTTTCGCGCACGTGCTTGGAATTGCCGACGATGTCGATCTTGAGGAGGGCTACCTGGTACTGGCGGCCTTCCTGGAGGCGCCCCCAGTTGGGCGTGGTGGAAACCTGGGGGTTCTCGTAGAATTTCCCGGTTTCGGCATCGTACAGGAAACCCTCGGCCAGGATGGCCTTGATGATTTCGCGCAAACCTTTAACGGGGTAGGTCCGGCCCATGTAGCCGTCTTTTTCAAGGCTAACCAACAACTCAATCAACTCCAGGTAGAGATTCTCGCCCGCGGCGTCGTCGAATAATTGCCGGGCGATATGCTGGCCGGTGAGCGGGATGTTGACCGGGCAGCCGGTGCGTTCATAAATGTCGTAGGAGTCGATGAGCATGTGGCCGGCGGTCAGCAACATTTGGACGCCGAACGACTCGTACAGGGACTTTATGGTGGCTGATTTGAGGGCATTGCGGACGCGCATGGCAGGCCTACCTTTGCAAACTTTTTGGTGGCTCAGTCTGGCGACCGGCTGAGGCTGGACGCACAATCTGAGCCAGTTAAATAGTCTGGCTTGAGGTGGCGGGTTTGTCAAGGGCTGGGGGAGCACCTCGTGCAACCCCAGTCCAGCGCTGAGAGCCGCGCTGTTCAGTTTACCGATACGGGGTAAAATCAATCAACGGCGAAGAGCTTGTTCATGGAGGGTGCAGACGCGGGGCCTGGCGCTTAAAAAGCAAGGCCCTTTGCAAGGGTCTTGCTTTTTAAGCGCCACCCGCGCGGTTGCAATTTCCATGTAAAAGCTGGCGCGGGGTTTAATGGTTTCACGCCGGCCGGTGCCGTGGCGGCGCGGTTCTCAGCGCTGGGTATGCAGGGTTGGGCGGGGTGCTTTGATCGGTGGTGGCTCCCCCTACGGCCGGGCTTCCGGCGCCATTGGGCCGGGTTGGTCTGGCGGTCTTGTTGAGCAAGCCCGCCAGCGTTGGGGTGCTGGTATGGCGCCGGCGATCCCGGCCTACCCCCACTATGGTATCAGGCGGCAGGCTCTCGGTGGAGAATTCCGGCAAGGTATCTGTAGCAAGAAGGAGCGCCAACAGCGTTAGCCTGGACCAGCGCAGGGCACGACTGCGGACCGGCGTGGAGCCTTTCTGCCAAGCCAAGAAAAGGAGCTTCAACCGGACAGGCTCCTGAAATTGAGCTTGCCGGTTCTTCTTGGCATTGGGGAACAGGTCTTAGAAAACCAAGGCTTGGGAATAGACCCCAAGGGATTTGCCCTCTTGGCATGAAAGACTCTTAGCAGGGTGTTGAAAAACGCGGATGCGGCTTTTCAACACTTCAAAAGCCGGTACAATTACGCAGCATAGCGCAAGCTATGCGAGGAATTGTTAAGGTTGTTGAGAAAGCAACCGGCTTTTTCAACAACC
>Ga0209518_1000774_pt1 | contig 39525 bp, 54 predicted proteins | sample RifGroB1_FD_183993 | JGI IMG/M metagenome (GOLD analysis project Ga0209518, IMG submission 183993) | Groundwater microbial communities from Rifle, Colorado, USA - Groundwater B1 (SPAdes) (version 2) | ecosystem: Environmental > Aquatic > Deep subsurface > Groundwater | place: Rifle, Colorado...
CTTCCTTGGAGGATTCGGCGAATTTGACCGCATAGTCAATCGCTTCTTTTGCAGATGTCTCGTTCTGCTCCGTTTCCGTTCCGGTAGAATCATCAGTTAGAGTTTCCTCGTTGATGACTTCGCCTTCTTCGGAAGTTTGGTCTTCTGTCATATTTTTTAGAATAATCGCCGTCCTGCTAAGAGGGTTAGGCAATTATCCGGTTAATAATGTTTTTACTTCGTTCTCCTCGGCGGATTAAACTCATTGCTTCCTTTTCAATCGCTTCTTTCAAATCTACTGCTGAACATTTAGGGCAAGAGTGAGTGTTCCATTTGCTCACTGTGGCCATAAATTTTTTGTTGACGATATTTAAAATAGCATTCCAAGCGGGCGTTCCGATAAGTCCGGTTAATCTTTGCGCCAATTCTATATCTTCCTGTGATGATTGTTTTATTTTTTCCTTGTCCATTGTCTTTTATTCTTCTTTATAATTTATGGTTATATTTATATATTTATTTGGGTCCCACGGCTTGGCTCTTATCATTATACCATATCCTTTGGGTAAGTTTAAATTATCGGACGGCGAGATAATATCAAAAGGCATTGCCGTCTGAAGCGTGCTGAATTTTAAGACTGTCCAGTTATCCTTAACGGCAATCTCGTTATAAAATCGGGCGTTGGTTTCAGTCTGTTCGCCAATCAGAGAAGATTGCACCGTGTCCAGTTCCGCGTAATCGGTAAAAGATTCCAAAGGCACGACTACCACGGCAATATCCATAGTAAAAGACACATCTGCTTGGATGCGGGAGATGCGGAATATTTTATCGGAAGGATTGCAGATCGCCACGCAATTATATCCTCCCATATCTTTAACTATTTGCCGATGTTGGAATATGAACATAAATGTATTATAACATTATTTTTTAGTTGATGCAATAAACTCATCGCGGGAAAATAATAAACCCCCCGCCTATGATGTCTTTAATGACTGTTCCGCTTACCACTTCTTTCTGCACCGCTCCGATATTCAAATACCCTATCGTATATCCACCCTGAAAAGTCCCTGGAAAGCCTGCTGAAGTTACCTGTTTCTGAACGGCTCCAATACTTAAATATCCTGTCGTATATCCACCTTGAAATTGTCCTGGGAATGCTAATGTCATAAATTATATCGCTCCTGTAATAGCAAAATTCCGCCCTATGGTTATCTGCCAGACCTTATCGGCTGTGGCATCTGTGCCAGGGGCTATGTCAAGCGTAATTGTGGTGGCAGTATGGGCAGTGATGCCGTAAATCCCAGCGGTAATACCTGTCCCTGAAACCAGATATAGAAAATCCCTGCCATCTACAACTGAACTAAAATCACCGCCAGATTGAGTCAAAACAGAACCCGAAGTTGTGGCAGTAGTTCCTGTTAATTGAGTTACGCTCGCAAACGCAGGATCAATAGCCGCGTCATTAGAACCTTTTTGCCAGTTGGCGGCGGCATTGACATCGTTATCATTATTGAAATAATCATTATAATCGTCAAAACCTTCGGTGTTGGCGTCTATATGGGATACGCCAGTTGCAAAACCATAAATAATGTTATTTAATACTCTAAAATTAACCGCACCTGCACTTGTAATATCAATACCTATCCCTGTTGTATTTTCACTGCCATAAAGAGTATTGTTTTTAACCATTGCAAGATTTACTTTAACTCCTGAAAACCTAATTGCCGCCGTTACACAACTTTCAATGATATTAAAATCAATTATTGCCATTACTACTCCAGTGTCTTGTATGCCCATATTACAATCGTGAATATAACAACCAACGATAGAATATCTGCCCGAACCTCCAAAGCCGCTACCTCTATAAGATATTGCTTCACAATTAAAAGCCATACTATCTCCGCCAGGACCACTGATAGCACTTCTGCTGGCAGTAGTGGAAGTATTAGTTGATTTAACATTAACTGCTAAAATCTCTCCATTAGCTATACTTAATCCATTAGATGCTGTTCCGCTAAATCTTAAATTCTTCCAATACCAGCCTGCCGCGCTGGTAAAAGCATTTGCCCCGCAAATAAATATCGGTCTATTCGCTCCAGTGGGATTATCGCCTCTGGTAGTTTGGTAGCCATAAACCTTACTTGGATTTGCTCCTGAAGCAGTAAGAGAAATAGAAACTGCTTCGCCTAAAGTATAACTTCCTGATTTGACATAAAAAGTATTGCCAACAGCAGACGCCTCAAACACATCATCATCTCCGCTTGCTCCGCTCGTTCCTAAAGATATAGCTCCGCCGACATTCATTACTCCAGTCGCTCCGACACCTATTGAAATAGAAGCTCCTGCGGCGTTAGTTGAGCAAGTAATGCTAACTCCGACAACAACTGATGTTATTTCAAACCAAGAAACAGTAAAATTGGTGCCTGAAATTACTTTAATTCCATTACCCACCATATCAGCGGCGGCAGAAGCTGTTAATATAACATTTCCCGCTCCCGAACTCGTCACTCCAGTTAAAGCGTATTGAGGAGCATCTTGTTGGCTAAAATCAGAACCAGAAGCACCAGCCTTAAAAAAACCTCCGCCAACATTTCCAGCGTTAGCCGATGTTCTAATCTCCCAAATTGAAGCTGCGGCAATCATATTATATAATTTCTAACTTTTTAATTTCCGCGACCTTGATTAAATCTATCGGCTCATCTGATTTTATTTGCGGTATGTCTTCTGGTAAAGGCATTGGCAAGTTAAACTTCGTAAAATACTTATGATTAACTGGCATAATTGGTTCGTTTTTTTCATTTATCAGCCAATCATTTTTATCGTTCTGAACGAAAAATCTTCTTTGAGAACAATCAATTATTGTATTGCCCGCAGGGATAAAAACATTATCCAAATTGCATTTTATGAAAATTACACCAGTCATATCGTCTGGGAATATATGATTATCGGTAATTTCTTGTGAAAAGCAAGAACCATAAACTACCCCCGACACTTCTAAATTACTTCTTCCAGTGAAGTTTTGAAAAGAATAATCATCATTAAGATTGTATTCAGTTTGATTGTAAGTTTTAATCATATTTCAATTCCTGAACAGGTGATATAAATGTTACCCGCATTTGTGGTAACCAAAAGATCAGCCTGATCTTCCCCGCTCGCCCACGGATATTTTTCAGGAAAAGTCATCACTAATCCTGCATTAGCCGCCAATTCAGCTTTCCAGATCACCGAGTCGCCAGCCGCTAAATCATCTTCCAATGTTACTGTTGCCGCCGCCGATACTTGAATAAATATAGTATGAATATGCCACCTCTTGCCTGCGGCGGGACTCCATATAATTCCATCCGTTACTGCTCCTGCACTGGTGTAGTATTTCTTGGCGTAGTTGGTGTTAGTCGTTACATCCACATCGGGAGGCAAGAGTTTTCCAATGGCGTTTGTGCCTGCTGGAAGCGCGGCAACCACATCCACTTGCATTTCCGTTCCTGCTACAGCTCCTGCTATGGTGGTTGTATCTAATTCAATCGCATCTAAAACAGCATTGTCGGTGGCTCCCAAATCTACCGTGCCAGTTACCGTTACATCGTTGTTTGTCCCAAGATTGACTACTTGTCCTCCTACTGTTTCCAAAGAGTCTTTTATCGCTTCCGTATCAAGAGCTATATCATCTAAGACTGCGTTGTCTGTTGCGGAAAGGTTTGCCGTGACTGTGCCTGTTACGGCAGGAAGAGTTAAAACATCAACTTGCAAATCTCCCGCTGTGTCGGTATGAACGGCATAAACATTCGCTCCGTCAGTTCCCATAGCGACTGTTCCTGTCGGATCGGCATTGATATCTGCATCGGAATACTGCGTGCCACCTCCCACTGAAACATAATCACCGCTCGTATCTTTTAGGACAACTGCCAGAGGATTTGAGTTGGCATAGTCGTGGACAGTGGCTTTGATTGACGCAGTTACACCATCAAGAATAGCTCCATCTCCACCACCTCCGATAGCTTGAATTGCAGTTACAATGTCATCTTGTTTATCTTCAGTGGCGGGATTTATTGTTTTGTCATTACTATTGGCTAATTTCATTTCATTATTCCTTGTATTTGACTTTGGAGACTTAATCCTTGACCAGTGTTAGGGGTCGGGGAATTAAACATTCCTTGCATTGGCGAAGCTGGAGGTTGATTAGGCGGCATATTAGGCGGCATTCCTGATGTTTCCCCGCCCATTTGAGTTTGAGTTTCTTCAAAGTAATAATCCACATTCCCCACCGCGCTGTCTTGCAACCATTTCTTGTAAAGTTTCGTCAATAAGTCCGGATATTTTTGAAGCGTCATTGCGTCTTTGGCGACAATCATAATCATATCCAGTAGTTGTTTTTGGATAACTGCTTTAGAGGTCGCGTTAGCTCTGTCGGAAGATATTTTAATGTCATACTTGCCTGAGATGTCTTTCAAATCCACTTCAGCAAAGACTGCTTGTTTGTCGTTATCCATTACTCTAAATGACCTTACTCCTTTACCGTATTGCAAGTTAATGTTTAAAATCATCTGACCAAGTTCCGAGAGAGCATCCTTGATGTTTTGATCAATCATATCCATCAAAGTTTGAGCGTTAGATTGATTGATCGCCGCTTCAGTGGCGAATTTAGCGTCCGGCACGCCTTTCAAAAGATTGGTTACCATAGACGCTTGTTGAAATTCAGCGTCAATCATTCTTAACATCTCTACACCGGAATTTCTGATGTCGCCGGCGATTAAAGGCGCGATGTCGGCGTTAATATCGTCCACTTCCACAATCCCGCCAGGCCGAGCGATTAAGTCCATTGGATTGACCGCCGCGCCTCGTCTTACCTGCCACATCGTTTCATTTGTTAAGGCAACATTATCAAACAATTCATTAAGTAAGTCATTAAACGCTTTTTGAAGATGAATAGTCGGCTCTATTGCTCCGGTGTCATAAGCCCGATTGGGTAAAGGATTAGTTTTAAACCTTAACTTAACAAACGGTTTGTATTTCTTTCCGTCCGAGTCTTCATACTTATTTTCCATTTCTCGGATAACTTTCCAACCAAGAGAAGTCGGAGCGATAGTGATGACTTTATCATTCGTCCAGCGTTCTAAGAGTTCGGTTACTCCTTCAGGATTTTGAGCGTTGACTGTGGAATCGTAAGCCGAAAATCTTGAGTCGGCGGTGTCTTGCATTTCAGAAGTGTCAATCACCATTTTTCTATTATCGTTATATCGCTCATCGTTTTGCACTTCTTTCGTGTTCTTAATAATCCGATGAATTACCGACTGGCTATCTTGAATTGAGCTTGAGAAATAATCAAAATACACATCGGGCAATGGCAAAGTAACGGCATAAGGTTCTTTGTCTTCCTCGTCCCAACCGGCTTTTATAATCCCGTTGCCAAAGATTATTCCTTGCTTAATCCAAGAGAGAAGTTTTTGGCGCATATTCAGAGTCTTGCGCCATTGGAAGTCCAGCCATTTTTGGATTAAAGGCTCTTTGATGACATCTTCTTTGCCTTCCGCTTCCACATTGATTGATTGATTAGAGCCAATTAAAAAAGCCGCCAAAAGCTCAACCGCTTCGTGCGACTTCGGAATAAACATATTGGCTAAAAAAGGATTACTGCCGGTCTCCAAATACGAAATATACATCTTCCAGCATTCCACCCATTTATGTCTTTTCTCGCGGGAAGTCGTCAAATAGTATTCCCGCTCATCGTGAATAGTTTGAGCGATAGTATCAATCTCTTCCTCTTTCTCTTCCTCTTTCACTTCTTTTGTTTTTTTCAATTCATCATTCCTTGTAATTAAATCTTGATTTATTCATTATACCAAATTCCGTTGATTTACGCAATTCTTTTGAAATAAAACTTTCTTTACGAACAACATTCAGATTGGGAGCAAGTTGTATTTGATAGGCGGCGGCATCAGCCACATCATCGTGAACAGCATTAGGGAACCTCAACAATTCCTCCTCTAAATCGTTGCATTCATTCTCAATATGGAATACTCCGTTATATTCATATCGGGGAATTAAACCTCTAATTCTCAATGGCTTAGATTGTTGATTGTGATGTAACTCAACAATAGGTAGATACTTGTTTCTTTTCCTCATTTCAGCTTCTAAAAAAGGCTGTAAAGTATCAAGATAGATAGTTTTCTCAATCCCTATCTTTTCAAAATGATTTTTTTCTTGTAAATTAAAAACCAAGTCAATCAATTCAGTCGGGTTGATTTTCATTCTTTTAGCTTTTAAATTCCAGATATTTTCGGTATCAATAAAGTTCTGGCAAATACCCGTGTAATCCGCTGAAGCCTGCTTGGAAATAGCCGTATCAATAGTTAAAAACTTTCTTGTGTTAAGTCGTTCCACTTCTGCCCAAGTTCTCTTTCTGAACCATATTTTTTTAAATTCTTGACTGGCTTCGTCTATCGGTTCTTGTTGATAAAGAGCCGACCATTCATACCTGCCCAAATCTTTTTGAGTTAGATTTAAATTTTCCAAAGTAAAGTAATCAGCCCACAATGGCTCGCCCTGTTTTCTAAATTTTTCGTCTTGCGTGGCGATGGCAGGGAATTTAAGAATTTCCCATTGTCCGCCTTGCGTTAAAATCCTGCCAGCCAAATCATCATCGTGCCACCGCGTCATAATCAATATAATAGCCCCGGTCGGGCTTAATCTTGTCCGAGCGGTTGAACGATACCAATCCCAAATATTATCCCTAATAACTGGGCTATCTGCGTCTTGTCTATTTTTTAAAGGATCATCAATAATTAAAACATCCGCCCCCTTGCCAGTTGTTGCCCCACCCACTCCCATAGCGTTATATGATCCCCGCCCATCAGTATTCCATCTGCCTTTTGCCTGTGAATCTTCCGCAAGTTTCAAACTGAAAATATTTTGATATTCTTCGGAAGATATTAAGTTCCTTACTTGTCTGCCAAAACCAACCGCTAAGTCTCCCGAATAAGATGCTTGAATTATTTGCTTGTCAGGATTCCGTCCGATAAACCAAGCGGGAAACTGGATTGAGGCCAGCTCGCTCTTGCCGTGTCTTGGAGGCATTAAAATCATCAATCTGTTAAGTTCGCCTCTTTCTATTCTTTCCAGCATTTGGATTATTTCAATGTGATGCCAATTTACCCGATATTCAGGAAAGTTGTATTTAACAAAATCAAGCAGTCTTCTCCTCGCCAGTTCCCTCTTGGCTAACTCTTGCAACGCTTCCTGCCGCGATATTTTCAAGTTGCTCATTTTTTAAATCTTTAACACTATTAAAAATTCTTTCGCCTTTAGATGTGAGGTCGGTTCTTTCTACCACCTTGCCATACACCCTATCCATAATATCCTTGTAGAAGTTGTATTGTCCGTTCTTGGCTTCACTGTAAGCTTTACGCAATAAAATCTCCATAGCTTCTGCTCTGGTTATGTTGTTGGCTTCAGCGATCTTCCCTACGACTTCTAAGAAGTCTGTTTCAAAGTTTTTACTCCCCTTTGGTCTGCCTTCGGGATTTAGAATTACTCCCTTTTTTAATCTACCCATATCATCTCTTTCAACTATTTTATCACTATTATTATTTAGATTTTCTCTGTTTTCTTCCATATTTCTTTTATACCGTTTTTAATTACTTTTGGGTTGTCTATGTAATCAACATATCTTTGGATAATTACATTAACCTGTTCTTCTGATAATTCTATACCATAACATATTCTGTTTGTTTTCTCACAAGCTATAAGCGTGCTTCCTACTCCTAAAAATGGATCTAAAACAATATCTTTATCTTGTGTCATTGTCATTATTGCTTTTGTTGGTAATGCAACTGGAAAACAAGCTTGATTTAATCCATTTTGGCTTTTGAATGTATCAATATACCAGTAATTCGTTAATTTTCTTTGTGTCTTCTTATTAAATATAACATTATTCCCATTGTTTCCTAAATAAAACCTTTCAATTTCTTTTTCCCCCTCACTATCATCAAAAGATATTATACTCTCATATTGCCGTGTTAATGCATCTTTTTGTGTTATCGGCATACCGTGTCCTTTATCCCAAACTATACTTTCCAAAAATCTAAAATTCGTTTGTTTCATTATATTATAATAAACCTCTATCCATTCTTTTCTGCTATTTTTATTATAACTAATATTCCAAAAAATAAATCCTCTAATAAAATCCTCTATATTCTGTATTACTTTTATATTAAAATCTATATATTCTTGGCTTTCTAAATCATCTTTATACTTATCATAATACTTTTTATTAGCCATATTGTAAGGAGGACTTGTAAAACACATCTTTGCTTTCTCCCCCCCCATCAGCTTCTCTACATCCTCACTCTTTGTGCTATCACCGCATAAAACTCTATGCCCATTACCTAACTCATACAAATCCCCAATCTTACTTCTGCTCGGCACATCTTCGGGGATTATATCATCTTGCTCATCATCCTCAATCAATAAATCCCTATCAAATCCAGTAATATCAATTAAATCATCATCTAATCCTTTGAGTTCGTCTATCGCCAAAGACATATCCCACTCGCTCTCGGCTATTTTGTTGTCGGCTAATCTATATGCTTTTACTTCTTGCTCAGTTAGATTTTCTTTTAAGATCACAGGCACATCGGTTAGTCCAAGTAGTTTTGCCGCTTCCAGTCTTCCGTGTCCGGCAATAATCTCATTACTCTTATCAATAATTATCGGGGAGTCAAAGCCAAATCTCTTTATGCTTTCAGCTATAAGTTTTATCTGTTTTTCAGGGTGTTTCTTTGCGTTTTTTATATACGGATTGATTTCGTTTATATTCATGTTAGTTGAGTATCTGTTCCCAGAGTTGAGCCATTACTGAACTATATCATATCCGTTATTTAAAATCCACTTCTCATCTCATCGCTTTTTAATCTTGCGGATAATTTGCTTAATCTAATCATCTCAATTATCCGGTCTATCCTCGCTTTCTGGCTTAACATCTGCTTGTATTCGTCCGTCGCTTGAACGATTTGTTTTGACATCGCCACGCTTTTGCCTTGCTCAATGTGTTCTGATACTTTTTTTGAGACCTCTTGCTGTAAGTTAAACAACTCTTCCTGCTCATCAGCCAGAAAGAGATTAAGATTGTGCGCCGCTCTTAATAAGTCATCAGTTGAAACAATGGCTTTGTTTTGAGCTTGTTGGTTGAGCCAGTTTATAATTTCGTCGGTATGTTTCATATTATTTCTTTAGGGGGGTTAAAAATACTTCTTTTAATGCCGACAAAACAGGATTCTTTTCTTCACCGCCTCGCTTTTCATAAATCCACCCCTTCAAGTCATTCATTTTCTTTGTATCGTATTCACTTAATGTTTCAACCCTGCAATCTTCGGGCAATGCTTCGTATTGTTTCCAACGCTTCAATACCTGACCCGCCAAGTAAAGGTAAATATCAACCCAGTCTCTTGATAGTGGCATTCGTCCAGTTTGAGGCATCATATAAGCAAGACACTCGGCATCGCCAACGGTATTTTCTTTCAGATCGGGCATTGCCATTTCAAGAAGCCCGTTTATCATTCGTTCTAACTTAACTTCGTTAATCAGTTTTTCAGGCGGCATCCATTCGGTGTTTGCTAAAAGTATTGGTGTGTTGTATTTCATATCATTTCATTGAATCAATAAGGGTGATGGTGTCGGAGAGAATTACATCAGCCCATTTTCTATCGCTATCTTTTTCTTTTTCTGAAAGTTCGGAGTATGGCGTAGCACATTGAGCAACCCACCGTTTCACATTTTCTGGGCTTGAATGAGCGAGCATATACTCTGTCCAATGCGCCCACTGTTCGTGTTCAAGGGCGGCAAGTTCTTCTCTTTTATTCTCAACCTTTCCCTTGAGCTCATCAAGCTGGTGGATGAGGGCTTGACGGAGGAAGAATTTTATTTGTTCTGCCCCATCTTGTTCATCATAAAAAATACTGCGCAAAAAACGAATTGGTTTTTGGTGGTTATTGCAAAACTCTTTCTCAAACTCATCAAGTATTGTTTGTATTGTTTTCATATCATTTCATTGAATCAATAAGGGTGAGGATGTCGGAGAGAGCTTGGTTGTAGCCCTTTTTTTTAAATGCAGTTACACAGTTTTCTGGTTCTAAAAGAATGCTTGGAGCATTTAGTGGTAAATCTGTAAATTTAATCCTTTCAACCTTTTCCTTCAGTTCATCAAGCTGTTGGGTGAGGGCTTGGTGGAGGAAAGCTTTAACGAATGCTTTATCTTGCGAAGACATCTTGCCGCGAAACTGCTCTTTTGAATTTTCGTATCGCTTCTCAAACTCCTCTATCTTTTTGTTTATAAGATTGGTCATATTATTTCATTGAATCAATAAGAATAATCATTGGTTGGCTTCTTTTTTGCTAATGCCACATCTGTAACAAATGCCTTCCTTGTCATACCAATGTCTTTTCCAACCGTTGCCCCAAGAAGCGCAACGGCCAGTCCCGCAGATAAAGACTTTTTTAGGAGAATTATCGCAAACTGGACAATTATCAACTTTGTATTTTATTTTTTCTTTTTTTATATTATTTCCCATTATTTCTTTTTTGGGGGGTTATTCACTATCTCAACCTCGCTATCAAGACAGAAGTATTTGCTATTTTCTCTCTTGCCAATAATTGATTTACATTTAAAAGAGATGCGAGCAAATGCTACTGCGAAGAATGAGATGTTCCCCGCTTTGATGTCCCTCGCATTGATGTCCCACGCATTGATGTCCCACGCAATGATATTCCTCGCATTGATGTCCCACGCATTGATGTCCTCCGCAATGATATTCCTCGCATTGATGTCCCTCGCTTTGATGTCCCACGCATTGATGTCCCACGCAATGATATTCCTCGCATTGATGTCCCACGCATTGATGTCCTCCGCAATGATGTCCCCCCACGCAATGATGTTCCCCGCATTAACTATAATAGATGCTTCAATGCTTAACGAGAACTCAAACGACACATCTCCTTGTATCCTAAGAACACCATCTACGATGTCAGCTTCTACTTCTTGTTGTGTTTTGTATGTTTTCATATTATTTCATTGAATCAATAAAGGTGAGGATTTTATTTCTCATTGCTTCTTCCCCCGCATCGTATGCTCTATACTCATCGGTATCTTCACTTGAACAGGTGCGTGCCGATTCTACTCTTACTCCCTCAACCATTCCCTTTAGCTCATCAAGCTGTTTTGCGAAGGCTTGGCGAATAAAGGATTCAAGACTTTTCGTTATATCAGCATCTTCTTGTCCCAAGCCACACTCTTGGCAATTAGCTTTACCAAATATACAGGTTTCTGCTATCTCTTTAAACTCCGCAATCTTTTTGTCTATAAAGTTAGTCATTATTTTTTCCCATCATCCAATAATTTGAACTCTTTTTGTTCCCCACTTTCAACGGCTTTTTTGTATTGAGGAAGAAGAACCTGACCCATTGTTGAGCTGGTTCCATTTTTATCCATAATTACCAAGTGGGACATAAATTCTTCCATAAATTCCGTTACGCCTGCGTCTATGGCGACAAACTTTGATTTTAGGTGGTAGAAAAGAACGCGATGCAAAACATTAAGCTCTTGCGTGCGGTTTTTTTCGTCTTCCCCTTTATACTGAATAGGAATGACGATACGCACCGCCAAAGGACGCTCTATGCCGTTTTCAACAACCCGAAACTCTAAAGCAAACCTATCTGTGAGATTCGTGAAACGACTCTCGTAGATACCACGGGAATTGAGCAATTTCACAACAGCCGTCTGGCTTTTTGCGTAATTCACGCTTGTATTTTTATACGCTTTGTTGTTCATATTTTTTTAAGTATTGTATTTGCTCATTTTTCTTTATACTCATTTATTCTTTGTTAATTGTTGGGGCTTTGTTATCTTAATTGTTTGGAAATCTTAAATCATCTGTTGACCCCGCATCTTTAATTTGCGGACTCCTTATTGCGACGGCGGAATTACAGTAATCACATCCTTTCTGAAACCAATTCCATACACAACCACAGATATGACATTGCCAACTTTGAGAAACATTAAGTTTTTTCTTTTCTTCCTTCATATTTTTATATTCTTTTCGTTGAGGTTCGCCTACTTCAAAACTTCCAAAAACTCTCTCTGCTTCTTGTAGAATTTCTTCAACGCATCTCACTGAAAAGCCGAACGCCTTAGTGTAGGCAGACCGGTAGATCGTGGAATAGCTCGCGTCCAGATTGCGATTCCAAGCATCAGCGCCGCTCTGCGTAGATGACCAGAAGTAAGTGGTCGTGCCAGGAGAGTTATAGGTGCCTGCGATAGTGCGGTAGCCAGGAAAAACAAGATTCGGCATATCCTCTTTTGTTTTTAGAATTTCTGAAAATTCCTCATCAGTGGGCATTCTTTCGCCTGCTTTTTGAGTTTCTCTCATTGCCGCGTCCCACGAAAATAACTGTTCGCCTTTGCAATCTTCGCCGGCTATCTCCCAGACATCATTGGTCGGATTGACCAGATATTTTTCACCGTCAACTTTTATCTTGTCCCACCCCGTGGAATCAATGCGGAAGTTATGCGGTTTAAATTTTGGATTCATATATTTTAATTGTTTAATTTTTTTATCCCTCTGAACCAAATTCAAAATCTTGCGCACCGACTACTTGGAGTAGTGGTTTGAAACCATAAGCTCTTGCTCCAGATACTGTTTTTGTAGAATCTTCCAAATGAGAAACTCGCAAAAGTCCCTCATCTTTATCCGCTGGGTCGGTGAATTTCAAAAATCTGCCAATCCAACCGTCTTGATTAACTTCCAATACTTGATGATTTAGAAGTTCGCCATTGATTATAATATTCTGTTCGTCCAATATTTTCGGTTTTAACTCGTCTAACAATCTTTTCCAGCCGTAAGTTTTAAGAGCGACTACTTTTTGGTCTTGGTTCGGCAGAGTTAAAAGTTCTTTGGCAGGAATTGTTTTGTTGACGATTTTTTCCCATAGGTCTTTTTCAAATTTTATGCCTTCAAGAAAAAATATGCCTGTCCCATCAGCCCAATTAACGGCTGGTTTTACGATTGAATGGAGTAGATTGTTTTCCCATTCGCATTTTGGTTTTTCGCAAATAAATAAAATATTACCGACAAAAACAATTATTGGGATATTCAATAAAATATCATTAAATTGTTTCAGTTTATCTTCGTTGAATTCAACTCCCATCATTTTTGCAAAATCATAATATCCCGCCCAATCATACAAATAATAAAAACTATAATTATTCCATTTTATATTTTGAGAGTCTAATTGAGAGCGTAATTGAGAGTCTAATTGAGAGCGTAATTGAGAGCGTAATTGAGAGCGTAATTGAGAATGTAATTGAGAATATAATTGTAATTGAGAGCTTAATTGAGAATGTAATTGAGAATATAATTGAGAGTGTAAGTGAGAATATAATTGAGAATATAATTGAGAGCGTAATTGAGAGCGTAATTGAGAGTGTAATTGAGAGTATGAGTGAGAGTGTAATTGAGAGTGTAATTGAGAGTATAAGTGTAATTGAGAGTATAATTGAGAGTATAAGTGAGAGTCTTGTTCTAATTTCTTTCCATTTGTAACAAATAAAATTAAATTGATTATGTTTTCCAACGACTCGCCAAAAATGACTGTCTTATCTTCATTATAAACAGTCTTAATGACACTTTTTGATTTATCTCTATCAATTGGTTGAGAAGCTAAATCTATCCATTTTTTAACATATTTTGGAATCTTAGCTTGTTGTTCTTTTGTAATTTTCGTAATCATATTTAATCTTGCGTTTTTCTTAATTCTGCAATTTCATCATACTCAACTTGGATGTCGTTCACATAAATGCCCGGAGTGAAAGTAAATACTCTATGAGTGGCTGTCGGCCCGGAATGTTCCACGATAGCGTTACCGCCTTTCACCTCAAAGTAATGCCGGCCTTGAGCATCCTTGAATAGTCCGATTTCAACATTCTCTTGCTCTTTAGTGAGGATATGGCTATTGCCCGAACCTTCACCTAAAGCGAGCGTGAACTTGTCCTTGAATTCTATTTTTTGGAGATTTTCGGGAAGTTTATCTAATTTGATAAATCCTAAATCTCCTTGCCTGTCAACTATTGTTATCATATATTTTAATTGTTTAATTTTGAAATTAAATCATTGAATTTATCTCGTCTATGTCAAGACTCTTTTCAAACTCTTGTTCTTTTTCTGATGGTTTGGCGGTTAAGCTGATATACTGTCCTTGTGGATGTTTTTTGAATGTGGGACAATAAGGTTTTCCTGTCTTTTTGGAGATAATCGCGTTTACTTCGCAAAGCGGACACCACATATTTTGCATTGTGTCTGCTGGTTTACGCATTGATTGTGTTTCCGCTTTATTTACTTCATCGGCGGACGCGATGCTTTCAATCACTCCAATCCCCATAAATCCCAATGCCCGGCCGACGGCTGATGTTTCGCAGTTTTCAAGCGCGGCGGTTTTATTCACTCCCGTCCCGCCTTTGACCGCTTGCGAATGAGCGATAAAGTGTCTTTCTGGTTTATCTATGTCGGGAGTTATTTTAGCCCTCACCACCACTTCATCGTTATTTTGCAACATTTCTGTCTCTATTTTACCATTGATAAAGACTTCGTTGAAGTGCAAAATCCTTGTGCTGACTAAAGTATATTCTTTCCCGTGTATGTCTATTGTTGGTAATTTCTTGTCCATAAGTTTTAATTATTTTTCAAAGTATTGCTTTTCGGCCTCGTATCTGTCCCTGTCCTCTCGGTCTCGGCTTGCCTCATATTCCCCGTCTGGGTCTTGGCTTTCCGGTTGAGGCTTTAATTCATAATCTTTTACTCTTTCCTCTTTCTGTTTTTGCCAATCTTCTTTTTCTTTCGTATCCCGCTCCTTTTCAACCTGCATATCTTTTTCGTGTTCCTGCCAGTCAATCGTAGCGCCGCAGTATTCGCACACATCAATATCTTTCCCGCCATAACTTTCGGAATACCAATTTTTATGTTCGCAAATCATAAGAATTTTGAATAAAGTTTTTTCTCATAAACTTCCCGACATAAACTACACCCGCAATCTTCCTGTTTGTCGTGTTCCAGCCACTTGGCGTAATTCACGCAATCTTCCTGTTCTTTCCGATTATCCATTATTCTTTTGACAATCTTTTTCATCCGGTGAAATTTCCAAAGAATTATTTTGAATTGAATTTTCTCAAAAAGTTTTATAAACATAAATGATTATATGCACTGTTAAATATATTCCGACCGATAAGAATATCCATTTGAATATCTTATCCATTATCCTATCTACTCTCTGTTGTCGCCGTCTTGCCCAATGGGCTTTTAATGTTTCTTGCATAGTTTTTTGGCAGTGCGACTGGGGATAGCGTAACAACAAGTCGTAACCTATTATCCGTTTACTCCCCTGTCTACTTCGGTTGCCCAAAGCCCGCTATTTAAGCAAAAAGCGCACTTCTTGGAAAAGAGGGGTGCGCTTCGTGCTTTATATAAAAATTCCTCTTTTCCATATTTGGATAATATCATATCCATTTAAAAATTGCAAGCCCTACTTATCCACAGCCCTTATTTCGTCCTCCGACGCGTTTGATTTTTTTTCATATCAATTTCACCTGTTCCGGCTGGCTTAATCTATAAGCGGAGTATTGCTTCCCTTCGTGGGGCGTATCTATGATGTTATATTCTATGCCGTCATATTTTCCGTGTCTTAACTCCCAGACTCTCGCGCCAATTCTAAAACATCCGAAACGATTAAGAGCGTCTAAGGGAGTTAGTGTTTCCCCGTTTTTAAGAGCTTCTAAGATCTGAGCTGTTTGGGATTGCATATTAAGACAATTTTTTTACTGCTTCTTGAAAACTTAACTTATCTCTTCTCATCACAAAATCAATAACATCACCATTCGCGGCGCAAGAAAAACAATAGTAAAAATTCTTTTTAATCCACATAGACGGGTTTTTGTCATCGTGAAAAGGGCAAAGAGCTTTCTGATGATTAGCTTCCACCAGATTTTCCAGCGGATATTCTTTTGCTCTGATTATCATATCGGGAGTTATTCCGTTTCCTTTTCCGGACTGCCGGTATCTTAATTCACTTTTTAAACTTTTCAGATGATTAACAATTCTGATTATTTTTTCCTGACTCATCTGCCTTATCCAGTAAGGCGAGTCATTTTTAAATTGCGTGGCGTAACTCTTTTGCGCTTCCGCCAGTTTTTGCTCGTATTCTTCCGACCTTTGTTTTAAAAATTCCACCCGTCTTTCATTTTTCCATTCATCGGGAAATCCTTTTTTAAATTCCGTGATTGCATTTTTAACATTCGGCAAGTTTTCAAAATAATATTTTTCGCATTCCAGCGCGGCTTTCGTTGCTTCTTCGTCCGCTTTCTCGCATTCGTTGATTTCTTCATCGGTAAATCCGAGCAAAGATAAAACCCCCGCCCAACCGATATAATTCAAAAATTTTAAATCTTCGTATGTTTCCATTAGCTTACCATTTTAAGAATTTCGTCGTCCGGATATTCTTTGGTGGTGTCTAAAGCGGGCGATAATTCCTCAAAACGATTATTTTTGATTATTAAATTAACTGATTTTCTCATCACACCCGACCGGCGTGATTTGATTATATTGATTTTGGCCAGCCCCGCGTCCCAGTCGCCGTTTACTTCCTGCCGGTTGATCATCAAAACTATATCACTATCCTGAGCGATGCCGGAACTCTCTTTTAAATCGTCTTCCGTTGCCTCATATTTTCTAAATCCTTCCGGCGGTTTTTTGTTATGCCATAAAAGGAAAATAATAATATTATGCTTAATCGCCAAAGTTTTAATTTTACGCACCAACGAGTCTATCTCGGAACGCTTGTCTTTATTCTTCTCAACATCCGAAAGAAATCCAAGATGATCTATAAATACCGCCCGACATTCATATTTAAGTTTTGCTTCCCAGATTTTATATTCAATCCATTTAATATCTTTTCCTTCTAAAGTCTTCGGCAAGTAAAAAAGAGGCAACGGATTAAATCTTTCTAAAAATTGCCTAACAGTCAATTCGTAAGAAAACCACAAACATTTAATCCCATCTTGCTCAAAATTTCCCGTCAATGTTTGAGCAAACAAGGTTTTGCCGTGAGCGGTGCGTCCGGAGACAACCACCAATTCTCCTAATTCAAATCCGTCCAGTAATTTATTAAGAGTGGGGATTTTAGAATTTAATTTTTGAGAAATCGGCTGTTGGCTGATTAAATCTCTGGCCTCGTAAGATGAGATAATCCGGTCGTCTTTATCGTAGTTAGCTAACCATTCCTCAAACTCAATCAATTTTTGCGTTTTATTGTCCATATTCGTTAATATATTTAATTGTTGTTTCTAAAGTCCATTTGAAATCTTTATTTTGGAGATAATCAAATGTGTTTTTAATCTGCTTATCAGAATAACAAGCTAAATCGGTGGCCGACCGTAAATCTCGCCTGATCTGCCGTTTAGCTTGTTCGTGGTTAGCAAAGGTGAATTTCTTGTAAAGCCAGTAAGCGCGGATTATCCGCATACGATTGTCGGTGGAGTCTTTCATTCCTGTCAGGTATGACTGAAAATCAAAAACCTCCTTTTCCGCTTGCGGAAGATCTATCCTATCCTTACCTAACCTAACCTGAGGCAACCATTGGTTGCCAGTTGGTTGCCAGTTGGTTGCCAGAAGTGGAACTCCTTTATTTTCATTGTCTGTATATACCTTGTTTGGCTTGACAAAAAGACTATTTTTTTCTTTTATAAACCTTGTTTCTTTATACCTATCAAGCCGTATCATATTATGAATAAGCCAGTGTTTAATGACGACAACACCAGTATTGAATGGCAGAATAAAACGCTTTGTTATTAATATTTTCAAGTCATCTTGTGAAGAGCCGATCAATCTCATAATTGATTTTGGTTGGACAAAACCATCATCATCAGCTCTTATTGCTAATTGATAATACAAGTCTCTTGAAGAGACAGACATATCAATAAATTCCTCACTGCACACAATATCCTGACTAAACATTCTTCTTGTCATAATTTTACAAACAAAATTCCCATAAGGACTGGAATGGCCTACAAAAGCCAATATCCCTATGGGAATGCTGATTACAAAAGATTAAATTATTTTGTAGTTTATCCATACTTTTATCCTATCACATTTTTCACTTTCAATCAAGTGGATAACTTTTTGATGACATCTTGATAGTATTTAACACTGATTTTGACTAATTTTTGCCGTTCTCCTCTCAAATCAACCAGCCAGAATTTACCTCTTTTGGCGATTATTTTGTTGTTGTATTCCGGATCGCCCGAACGGTGCAATCTCATATGGCAACCATTGCACAGCGGTATTCCGTTTGGAGCGTAATATCTTAATGCCGACGAAACGCTTTTGGGCGTGTAGTGATGGACAACTTTGGCTGGTTTATCGCATACTTCGCAAGAGGGCTTATTTTTAAGGCCATTCTCTTGAAATAACTTATCGGCTTGTTGCCTTAGTTTTTTAATTGTCGGCTTTTTGCTTGCCATATTTCCTATTCCAGCTTCTAACTTGCACTTTATTCGGAAAAGCCGATTTTCGTTTGTCTTTGTTGCTTTTAACGCCCTCGGCAAAATGTCCGGCGAAACTTCGTTTATGGCAGTATTTTTTTGCGATAGTTTCTTCAATTTTACCGACAACACCACAAACATTACAAATAAATACTTTTATTCCATCTATTTCTTTTATATAATAATCATTCATTTTTATTTAAAAGACGGGGCGTGTTTCATCATAAAATTTTCTTAATTTTTTAATATGAAAACCAACCCGACAATAAGGTTTACAGTAAAACTTTTTAAAGTTCTCACTTGTTACATAGAATATACCCTTGCAATACCGACATTTGCGCTTTGTGGTTCGTTCTAATGGTTTAGTCATAGGAAGTTACACATTATACCCTAAACCATTATATCACATCAAAGGGAGCAAATCAAGCCCCATTCCCTATTTTATCAATTTTGCGCAACTCCAAGGTTGAAATCCTCTCCTTTGATACATCTCAAAAGCGACATCCAAGTTATATTTCCAATTAAATAATTCCTCGTTATAAGGCGCGTTGATTTGAGTAATGCCTTGTGAAGGCCAACCGGTAATTTTTGCGTCTTGCCAGTTTATGGCTTCCGGCCGGAAGTTACTTTCACAAGCCACGATTTTAATCATTGTGTCGGCTTTGTCTTCCCAGAGTTTATGGATATAGGCGATAATCTCGTCTTTTTGGTTTCCACTGGCCGGCATCTCAATCATCGCCCCTGCCTGCCAAGTTTCGTAATAGTCTTTTGTTTCAGTTTTTAAGGGCTTACCCTGCTCTTGAAGACTTAATCCGCTTGTGTCTAAAGTTAGTAAGATAAGCGTTATGAGCGACAAGATTAAAATAATCCCTAATCTTCGTAAATTTATATATTTTCATTTAAGTATTATTATTTAGTTTTTTTTCAGCTAAATGTTTATAACATCTTCCGCTTGTTAATTTTTTACAATCTTCACAAATAATTATGTCTGTTGCAGTTTGATCAGAAATCAGACAAGGTTTTCCAGAATTTTCATAATAGAATAGTGAATGTTTGATGCGATAATCCATATTATTTTACAATCTTCCTGTGATCATAAAGGCCAGACGCGGTCAGACCATAAATAACGCCTTTCACCGCTCCCTCCACCGACAATCCCGAAATGGTTATCCCTCCGACAATTCCAAAGAATAAGGAAATCAACGGCGTGTATTTGTCGCTGACATATCCTTTCATCATCTGGGTTAGTCCGATGACCAATCCAATGGCTACTGCATCATCAATATATTGCATAGTTTTTCGCTAAATTCGCATTTTAGCTTGTTAATTACTAAAATTTATTTCCGGTTATTTTTGCCAGATTTTATTTCGTTTCTTTTTGTTCATTTAATCACGCCGTCCAATTCAATCTTTATCTCCGTTTCCACGACATCCTCCCAGCTGGCCAGTCCTTCGCCTGTTAAATCGCCCATAGCTTCCGCGCTTATCCAGTAATACTTGCCTGAAATGATTGCGTAAACGGCGTTTCTGTTTTTTTCACGAACAAGTTTTAATTTCATAGTTTTTTTAGTTAATACTAATTTCATCGCTGTAATAAATCCTTCCGACCTTTCTTTTATAAAAGGCAAATATGAATCAAAATATCTATAAACCTGTTCGGTCGTAGCAAAAAGCATTACGGCGTGGTTCGGGAAGACTACTTGAATGGGGGCTTGTTTTAAGTGCTTGATCAGGCTCTCTTTCGTGAAGTCTATGAACTCATAATTCACCTGCCAGTCTTTTAAGAAGTCTTTGGCTTTATTGATGACTTCAATCGGCGGAGCGGTGTAATAGGTATCCCACGACGGGTTATCAATCATCGGCCAGTCTTGCTCCAAAGCCAGTCCGTCTTTGCGGATAGAGTCGCCGACTTTCCATTGCCAGTTGCCGTTTGGAGTTGTTCCGCTCATAAAGGCAGTATATCTGTCGCTGAAGTTTACTTGCCGGCCGGTGTGGAAATAATAAAGACTTTCAATGATGTTGAGAGCTGAAAAAGTAACACAAGCCAAAGTATCAAAGCCATTGTCTTTCCACTGCCACTCTTCTTTTGGAAGCCATTGAGTCCAGTCGCCGGAGGGGTTTAATTCTTTATATTCAATCCCACTGATAGCACCAGCTTGCCAATCAGTATTGCGTTGGCCGAGTATTACGCCTCTATTTTTTGGAAGCGGACTTTTGAGCATTGATTTTTACAAATGAAAAATATTGCATTTTATCAAGACAATCAGCGCAAAATTTCCTATTGGGCAGGCCTCTCATCAGACCATACCGTCTATTTAATCTTATTCTTTGAACGCATTTGTCGCATTTATAGGTTTTTTTGCTTATAAATGTTGTGATTTTCACTTCTTTATCCTATCACATTTTAAGAAAAAAATAAAGAGAGTTATCCACAGTCCAAAAGAAAAGAGAGAGTTTTTAAATCATATGTAACGGGATTAAGTTTGTTTGTCCGTTATGATTTTTACTCTCTCTTTTAATTTTTGACAAGTTAAGGGTCTGCGCCGCGGAACGAGTCTTACCTCCATATTTAAAAGAGCTAAACAATGGCTTTACCAGCAAGGATATTTTTCTTACATTCCTCGCAAAGTATCCCTTCCCATTGAACTTGGTAAAATTTCACCATAAGCTCTTTTTGGTATTGGGACATATAAACCCATCTCCCATGCCGGCGTGTTTTGTTGCAACCCCTGCAAGTAAACATTTTAATGGTGAGCTTTTCTTCCATTGAAATCACCCCACTTTCTTTTTAGATTTTTTTATTCCTTTGTTTTGTTTTCCATGAAAAGAACCATGGCATCTTCTGCACCATACCACCAGATTTTCTATATCATTATTTGGTTGTAAACCTCTATTCTCAAAATTCCTACCTTGTTGGTCTAAATGATGAATCGTTAAATCATTTTCTCCGCCACATTGTTCACATTTCCTTTCCGCTCTGTCATAAACAAATAATGCTATTTTTACACCATATCTTTGAATTGTTCCTATCCCTAATCCATATTTTTGTTCTTTTTCTGTTCTATATTTCTTGCCATTTTTGATTGCCCATTTTTTTGTGGCTATCCTAATATATTCTTTATTTTTTTCTACCCATTCTTTTCTATATTTTTTATAACTAAGAGAACTTTTATTCCAATCACTTTTGCATTTTTTACACCAAGAATTTAATTTATCTTTAGTTTGTTTATCTTTAGGAAAATCACAATAAGGTTTCTCTTTTTGGCATCTAACACATTTTTTCATAGGGGCATTATCTTTAATAATAATACCCCTATTATATCAGATTACCGAAAGGGTATCAATACCCTTTCTTCTTTCTCTTGTCTGGTAAAAAACGAAGGTTAATACACCCAAGCTTTGACCTTTGACGAAGACAAAACTCAACCACTTTCCTATCATCAATCTTCTTGCCTTTTTTGATGCAGTAACCGCACATTTCAACACCCTCCTTTCCTGTTTTCGCCTTGCAAATAATCCTGCAAGGTTTTGTCAAGCAAATGATGGAATTTGAGCATTGCGCCTAAAGACTGGTTGTTAACGAGCAATAAGTTTTTGACAAAGCCAGTGAAGATACTACGGTTGGCTTTAATCTTGTAAGTCAGTATCTCGTTGGTATGCTCAACCAATGCGATGATGTCGTCTAAATCGCGAAACATCTTTTGGATTTCTTCCATTGAAAACTGTTCTTTGTAGTCCATTGTTCCCATAGCAGGCCTCCTTTCCGTTTGATTGTTAAATTTTTAATGTGCTTTTAGAGAAAGGCGGGAATTACCTTTTCCAATATCGTCTCCATTCCCTTTCTCTTTTAATCCCTTCTCGCTTACGCCGTTCTCTGATAATTCTAAACGCCCGTCTTATATCTCTCCAAGTGCGATATTCTTTTAAAAGATATTTTATCATTTGAAAATTGATTTGATTGATAACACCTTAATTATTTTTAAAAACCTGTCTTAATGACAAAATAATCCCCAATAAAACAGAAAGAAACACTAAAAATCCAAAAATCCATTTTCCTAAAAATACGGCAGTTTTATATGTCTCAAGCAATGGTTCTAACATTTCTTTGATTTCTTTTATTTCATAATCAAGTTTATCCTCTTTTTCTTTGAGGCGTTGCTTCAAATTTTTTAACTCGTAATCTTGAATTTTATCTGTTTCGTAGGTCATATTGCTTTTTTTAGCGGGATGTGGTATAGAGGGGGTATGATTACTGCCATATTTATACTTTTATTAGTCTGGTTTCTCATCTGGGCTTTTAAGGATAATTAAGCTGTTTTAATAGGTTGATAATAGCTGTTTTTGCAATTTTCCCAGCATTATCAGTCGGAATTTTACCAATTCTATCCAATAATACGGCAACATTAGTTTTAGCTCTGCTGGTCTCAAAGATTCTTCTGCCAATGGCTGGGATTAGTTTTGTTACATCTCCAGTTGCTACTGATGCAGTGCTTAGTATCACATCAGAAAGCCCAATTATATTATTTCTCGCAATACCCGCTTTACCCTCAATGGCTTTGGCGGTTCTTATCCACATTTGCTGTGATTTAGTGATCGCGCCAATTTCTGCAGATGTTTTTGTTATTTCTTCAGCCAAAGAACCCGCAACTGTTCGTAATGCCTCTGATTGATTACTTAACGAAGCGTCCACATTGAAAGCAGATTTTGATAATTCTTTGTAAATATCTCTTTTTAATTGCAATGCGTCCGCCACAGTAATAGCATTGCCCTTATTTAGAATATTTTGTTTGACTGTTTCTATCGCCGCGCTACCTTCACTGCCAAAAACATTTTGAGAACGCCGAATTAAATCATCAAGAGATGACGCAATTTGAGTTGTCTGAATTGTTTGTTTTCCTATTTGGCCGGAAATAATTTTATCAATTTGTTTTTCACTTTCAACAAGCCCTGTAATAGCTTGAGAATATATTTTATTATCAGTGCCTCTCACACCTCTTTCAATAAGTTGTTTAGACAATTCAGGTGCTTTTCCTGTTATTTCTTTCATTAAATCTTGTTTTGATTGTTTGATTGCGCTTTGATACAACGCTTCTGGCGATTGCCTTGTGATAACCCCAGCTAATTTTCCAACTCCATAACCAACTCCAAAAAATGTTCCTGATAAGGCGGCTGGAATAACCGCCCCTTTAGCGGCTTGCGATAAAGATTGCCCTTCAGATAATCCTTTCCCAATCGCTCCCGTCCCTCCTAATAATGTCCCTGCCCCGACTGCCACTTTTAATGATTTTGCGACTGGTAGCACGGCAGTTCCTATTGTTACCCCTAACTGTCCAATATCTCCGACTGTTTTGGTAATTCCTTTCCCGATAGTTCCTCCTTGTGTTTTAAGGGCTTGCGGTAAAGATTGACCAGCTAAAAGCGAACCGCCGATTTCAGCGATGTTTTTCCCTCCGGTAAATCCTAAAATCTTTTCTCCGACTCCGGCGGCTTTTGAGAGTAAGTCTTTTTGTGGTTGGGCTGGTTTTTCTTCATCTACCGTTTTTATAGCGCTTAATTTTCCTTGTTTTTGCATAGATTGAAAAACCTCCTCAATATCCTTTTCAGTGGGAGTTCCTTCAAATTGCACTTTTACGCCGTTTTCAAATTGAATTATAGACATATTATTCTATGACTTTATATTTCATTCCACTTGAAGTCGCACCTTCAAGAATTGTTTTACTGCCAGTTTCTTTGAGTAATTCATCAACAGATTGATACGCATTGCCAGATGCTTTTCTTAATGCCGAATATACAAGATCTCTATTGGCTTTTTTACTTATTAAAACTTCATCAGAATCTCCTGCTTGCGGAAGATATTGCTGTCTTGCTTCAGCAAACTCCGAATTAGCGATGACAGCACCAGATTCTCGGCGAAGTTTAGCGTTGATAAAGTTTCTCGCGGCTTGCATATATTGCTGGATATCTTTACTTTGAAATGCTGAAGGAAGTTTAAGTTGCGCGGCAAATGAAATATAATTCATATTTTTAATAGAATCCTGTAATGATTCAATCATTGGATTTGCCTGTTCTATTCTTGCGGCATACTCTGACACAGTTTGTTGAGCTTGCGTGGGAGCTTTTATATTTTGTTCTTTGAGCCAATCTGCATAAGTTGTTGGCTTCCCTGCTAACTCCCATTCTTGGTAGCTTGTTGGGGGTTTGTATATTTCAGGTTTGACTATATCCGCCACTCCCAAATCCTTGATTATTCCCCCTGTTTGATTGTTGATTAAAAGTTTTCTGCCATTAGCTTCGGTAATAGAAGTATCCAGTTTAGCCGGTAAATTCAAATCTTTTTTAATCTTGTCCATTTCCAGTTGGGTTTTTTGCATATCCATCTGGGCTTTGTATTGCTTAACTATATTCCCGTGCGCTTGCGAGTCTATGCCGGCAATCAATGCCTGCGGGTCTATGCCCCATTGTTGGGCGATGTTGGCAATCCCTTGCTGTTGTTGAGGAGTCATCTGGTCGTAAGTTTGCGCTGTGCTTCCAAAGTTTTTAAGGATTGTGCTGAATGCTTCTCTTTGCGAGTCCTGCAATTTAAAAGCGTAGTTGATTACCTTATCTTGAATATTAAGATTATTGGCATTTATCTGGTCAATTCTTTTTATTTGATTTTCATAATCGGATTGAGCAAATCCCAGAGCAGTAGTGGCGCGCTGTAAGATACCTTGTCTCTTGGCAGTTTCCATTCCTAAACTTCTTTGACTGGTTTCTATTTGAGCCAAAACATCGCCTTTCTGTTTAGATATACCTTGCTGAAATTGCCTCATTTGGACATCGGCGAATCTTGAGGAAGCGGGTATATTTTGTATCTCGCCGACACCCGCCCTCTCTTGAGCGTTGAGCTGGTCTAACTGGCCTTGCAGAGTATTTACTTGAGTCTGATATTGAGTTTCTTGAGCGGTGGGTTGGTAAGCTCCTAAAATATCACTTCGGGCTTGAGTTACATTTGCCGGAGTTTCCGGTATTGGGCTTAAATTAAATCTTGAAAGAAGTCCGGCGTATTCTTGCGCGCTCATCGGCGCGTTGGAAGACGGGCCGGTTAAGCTGACCGATCCCGTAGCGGAAGCGTAAGGGTTTTTATCCACGCGAGAAATTTGAACTGACGGAGTGATTTCTCCGGCTTTCGTTTGCCCTGTAATAGGGTCTTGAACTAATTGCGTTTGCCCGCCGTCTTCTCGGTTGATGGGTGGAAGATTAGAACTCCATTGAGCGTTTTCTCTATCAATTTGCTTCCTCATATCGTCGCCAACCAGTGAATTAGTGTATGGACTCCAATATTTATCACCTTGTCCAGTGTTAGGATTAATTGCATATCCCGTTCTAGCGTCATAATCATATGAACTTTCGTAATACTTACCAGAAGAATCTACTGTGCCATATTTTTGTGATTTAATTGCCATATTTATTTTAACATTTATTATGTTCCGGTGGAATATCGCCACGCGCCATTATTTATATCATACCAATAAAACCGATAGGTAGAACCTGAAGTATAAATCACTATCTGTTCACTGAATTTTTTGGGGATATGCGTCGGAATGGAAGAAGAAGTTTTAAATAATCCGTCCAATTCTTCAATCCGTATCTGCTTATCAAACTGTATTTCTTTATTTTCATTTAATTCTATCATTATATCATAAACTTATGGTCTTGTCGCCCCATAAGTCTAAAGAATAAATCCTGACATTGCCTCCCGACCAAGTCATTTGAATTTTTATTCGTTTCGTGTCATTTAAAGGCGTGGGCAGTTTAACTTCATAGGTTGCTCCGTATTTCGCAAACGAAACCGACTCAGTGAATGTTTGGTTTTTCTGATTGGTGATAACAACATCTAAAACATCACCCGAAGCCAAAATAAACCCAAAATCAAAAGTCAAATTGGTTAGATTATATGTTCCTTTCAAGTCTATCCAGCGGGAAAGAGCGACCGGATTAGGAGAAATGTTACCACCTACGGTTAAATCTATGGTATAAAGTTTTGAGTTGTTTGTCCCGACATAAATCTTCTTTGAAGCTTGTTGCACAATTAAAGACTCAATGGAAGTGGCGGCGGAAGGCAACATCAGCGGGGTTAGATAAGCGGACGGTGTTCGTGAATTAATCTTGCCAAAAGAGCTGATGTAATACCCTACTCCGCCCCATATCATCGCGTCGCCCAATCTATCCGTAACATTACATTGCGGGTGATTGCTTGAAGAATTAAAAGGTGTGGTGTGAGTTGAATCTAAATCTAAAATTTTACGGGGAGGAGTGGAAACATTGAAAGTATAAATCGCTTTCCCCGCGATAGCGTAAAGTTGTCCAGCCAAATTATAAATGTTTTGGATAAATGGCTCGGGCAATTCCCATTCTTGTTGCCATTGCGAACCCGCCCCTACCCAAAAGTAAATTCTGGCGTTGCCAAATCCGCCTGCTGGTTTGGAGGAAATATCGCTCGTTCCCACAACCAAATGATACCCGTCATCGGAAATGGCGGTAACTAAAGTTCGCGCGGAGGGAGAGAAAGCGGAGGCGGTTATAGCGGCTGAAGAATCAAATTTTGCTACTGCTATCTGATTGCCTATCCACCAATTACCTTCCCAAAAGTGAACAGGGTGGACATCTTGAGCGGTTAAAGCGGTGTTCCACGAATCCGCCCAAGTTGACGCTAAATTCCACCGGCCTATGCCGTTTCTATGAATATAATATAAATATAAAGTCCCCCCGGCCGATGAAATAAACCCATTGACTAAAGATGTTAAAGTTCTCGCTCCCGTCCCCGAATCGGCTAAAGTTGGCACATCGGAATCAATACTGTAAATATCCCCGTTATATCCCAGTCCGTAGATTGATGTTGAACTTAAAATAATGAATTTCTGTATTTTCTGATCAACCACTTCGCCTGAAATATCTGTCGCCGCCGCTCCTGTTTGCAAAAGTCCTAAAGCGGAAGAGTTCTCGGTATTATTCACATAAGGGTTTATCCCATCCGCCTGCGTCCAAAGACCGTCCGAAACATTCTGTCCGGTGGCTTTACCTTGTAGCCAGTTATCGGGATTAAGATGTAGAATTGGTGAGGGCATAATTACATTAAACTAAAAAATCCGCTTGTTGCTAAAACTACTGAGAAAGTCCCGCTCGCCGTAAAAGTATGAATCGTCTGTCCGCCTGATTCGGTTATTGTCCCTCCGGTAGAAAGAGTGGAAACTCCGTCTGAACCGTCTGTGGCGTAAGAGATGATGACAATACCGGAACCGCCACTATTAGACCCATCACTTGCATAAGAACCACCCCCACCACCGCCTGTATTTTCGGTAGCGGCGGCCAATGATGGAGTATTATTTGCTGTTCCACCTCCACCCAATCCGCCTGCTCCCTGTGTTGCTCCTTGTGTATTCCCACCGCCACCACCACCATAATAAACCGCACTGCCGCTTATAGAATTTGAAGTGCCATTTCCGCCATCTCCGCCCGTATCACCATCCGGAGCATTTTCTCCAACTTGGGCTGTCCCGCCACCTCCCCCGCCTGAATAAGCAATATGCCCAATACCACCATCATATCCCTGATCTCCTATTCCATTGCCAGAAGTATACGGACCGGCGCCTCCGCCACAACCGCCATTCCTCGCTGCGGCATTTGTTTGGGAGCCGCCTCCACCGCCGCCATTAGCCGTGATAGTGTCAAAAATAGAATCAGAACCAGTGTGCCCCCGCCGGCTTTCTTCCGGAGCAGAGGAATCTCCTCCAGCTCCGCCGGCTCCAACAGTTACAGAATACGCCTGTGCTGTAACAGAATGAGAAGCGTCATATTGATATCCGCCGCCTCCCCCGCCGCCGCCTACATAAGCTCCACCTCCCCCTCCTCCCGCTATTACTAATGTTTTAATTGTTGCCGCCATATATTTTTATCCTAAAGCTACGCATCTCCACTTATTTGTAACAGTATTCCACGCAAAACCGACATCAAGTCGGTTAGTAGATACTGTAGTGGTAGGCAAGACGACTGTGCTTGATTCAAAGCTTGCCCCCCAAGTTATAGCCCTTGCCGCCGTTCCAGTAATAGCGATCCATAATGTTTGCGCCTCAGTCGGCGTGCCTGAAAGATTGGTAGTGAATGAAGTAATGGCTTCCGCTTGAGCCGTCAAAGAATAAAAATCAACATTATCCGTATTAATGGTTGGAGTGGCAGATGAGGCAGCCGTGCCAGTTCGTTTGGTTATTCGTTTATTGGTTAAGGTTACCGTTGCGGAGTTCTTTGTCGCATCGGAAGTATTGTCAACATTACTTAAGCCAACATTACTTGGCGTATGTTGATGTCCGGGGTTGCTTGAACTGGCTGATTTTAGTTTATAATCTATGGACGAAGTATCAGCCGATGAGTCTATACCGACTTTAGCTTCCAACGCTTCAATAATCGCGTCTTCGTTGGCGTGATGAGTGGCGTGATTAGGACTGTTTAATGTTTGTCCTGTCGCGCCTCGGCTGGCGTCTAAATCATCTAATGTAGTTGGGTATGCCATTATGGTCTTGTCTCCTTTGTATAATCAGTAGTTGGTTTAGTTTCTTTTGAAAATACCGCAGTAGAAAGTAAGTCGTCCCAGTAAATTAAAGCAGCGTCCCAAGTATAACGCGCGTCATCCCAGATTGTTCCAGCGTCTTCCCCGCTTCTTGCTTCATAAATATAATTAGTAGTTGGCTTGGTTTCTTTTACCATAATTCGGTTACAGTTTTACGGCCGGTTTCGGTTAAATGCCTTATTCGTCTTTGCCCATTTAAATTTCTGATTGATAAATCTCTCGTTAAATTCCTGACCCCCTCCTCCCATTCACCTTTGTAAACTTTGTATTTATCCCACAAATTAAAAGACGCTGATAAATCATAAGCGGCGTAAATAGAGAGCAAGTCGTGATACTCCATTGGGAAAATCGGCGTGTCGCTGGTGAGCGTGAGAGCGGACGGGCGGGCGATATAATAAATCTCTCCGCCATTGGTTACGGCTGATGTCGGTTTGGGATAAATCCGCACGAAGTTATTGGTGATGTCTATAATCGGGCTGGAAATAGGCGTGTTGATTTCGTCCCTCGTAACATTAGATACTTGAGTCGGATCATAGGTAGTAGCCACGACATAATCACCCTCCGTCGTCGGAGTGGTGTAAGCTAAGCGTATTTGTTTAAGCTTGATAAAATCGGCTGGGAGAGCGTAAAGAGCCGAATTGAGAGCTAAGTTAAACTTGGTTTTTTGCTCTTCAAAATAATCCTCATTGACATTCGCCAGTTTTGTGGCGATTTGGTAGTAGGCTTGATTAAGAGAAGCATCCACCGCCGAATTAGCCAGCCAAGTGGTTGATTCAATTCCTTGCACTCTCCGTCTGGTCAGAGTCCGTAAGATTTTTAGATTCACTTCAAAACCTCGTCAATCCAATTATCAATATATTTTCTGATATCGTCTTTTTCCATTACCGAATTAAAACTGTTATTTCCAATCTCTTTACGCATTATATCATTTTTGATTAAAAGACGCAAGCAATCATACCACTCCTCCGGCGTGTCCGCCAAAAGTCCGTTAAATCCGTGCTGAATATCTTGCCCATAGAACCATTTGGAATACACGGCAGGGATTTTATTGATAGAGTATTCAAGGTATTTGCAAGTTGATTTATGTCGGTTAAATTCGTTCTTTTCCAAAGGAGCAATGGCGATGTCGGCTTGCAGGGTGGAAAGAACATACGGCCAGACATTCGGCGGATAAGAAAGCATCGCCTCTCTTTGGTTATCGGGTAAAGTCGTGAATAAATCCTTGCCATATACGAATTGAGCCATTGGGTCGGAGCTTTTAATTCCTCCGTGTCCGATATAAATAAATTGCGCTTGCGGATACTCTTCTAAAATTCTTTTCATTACTGGCTCAATCATTTTTAAGTCAGGCGTGTGAGAAGTTGAACCAGCCCATAAAATCCTTATCCGATTGGCCGTATTCGGGTGATATTCTTTCAACCAATGAGGCAAGTCTATAAAGTTGCGAAAGACAAAAGATTTCTTAGCCAACCAGCCGTATTTTCTGGCCAGTGTTGGATTGGTTGTTATCATTAAATCGCATAATCGGAAGACGCGATACATTCTCCACCACCATTTAATCTTGTTTCTTATCCCGCCGGTTTCTTTGTAGGAATAATGGTCTTTTGGGACGATATGTATCAAGTCGTCCATTTCAAAGATTATTTTCTTTTTTAATCTCTTGGCTAAGTCCATCAAAGGCTGGCTGAATATCATCTGAAAGATAACAATATCGCACCATTTTATTTTTTCGGCGATATTCTCGGCATCGTGCGGTTCTAATAAGACTTTATGGCCGAGTTGTTGCAAGCGGCGCATTTGCGGAATGAGCCGATAGTATCTGCTTCCCGAATTGTTGTGCAATGCTAAAACTTTCATTTTGAATGTCTTAAAATTGATTGAAGTATCGGATCGTCTCCGAATTGCTTTTTTAACAGTAAAGAATTTGGAAGTATGCAGTGTCCGCCGATTGCCCCTTCAGGCGGGAATAAAACCGGCCGGATTACATCATATCTTTTCAATTCCCAATAACCTTGATTATAAGTATGATTGCCTCTCGTCATCACATTATCAAAATTGACTTTGTTTTCTTGGCAAAGTTTATCGGCATAAGCGTGAAAGGCAATCGCCATTCCGTAATAGGTTGTGTCCAAAAGTTTGAACAGTTCGGTTGAAGCCGACTTATACCAGACTTCGTTTTTAATGCCTAACTCGTCAAAGTGTTCACTGGCCAGCCGACCGGCGCCGGCAAAATCAGCTCCGATGAATTTAACGAAAGTCTTGAGCCCTTTATGGAGATTCGGGTGAACGCCCCGCACCGGAGAATGAACGGCAAAACGATGATTAAGTTTTTGAGTCGTCCCCACCGGCACAGTAGAATGAATAATCACCAATCCGGCATTATGCTTTTTTATCACTTCCCGAACAGTTTTTAAAAAGTCTTGGGAATAAGGAATGCAGACATTTAAAATGTCCAAGTCCCCCTCAAATTTACCGCCTTTCAAGTCTTGAGTTTGGGGATTTTTATAAAACTGAGCGAGGGCTTGTCCTATCTCGCCCATTCCCAAAATTCCTATTTTCTTATTTTTCATATATGAATTTAAACTTAGCGTCTTGCGGTATTTGTTTGGTGATGTTTCCCAAACAAGCGCCAATTGCGTTAGTGCTTCCGCCGGTTTCAAATATATGTCCGTGTCCTTTTATCCATTTTTCTTTCGGAATTTTCTTCTCAAAAGACCAGTTATGTTTGTAAACTTTCAATCCTTCCGGCGCGGCGACGGGATATTCCGGATTGATACAAACGGTATAACCTTTATCTTTTAGGGCGTTAAGAGCTTCATAAGAGTATTGCCAGTAAGGCGCTCTAAAAATCTTTTCGTATTTTAAATCTATATTCTTAAAAAGATTTTCCGCCGCCGTTATCATATCAATCGCTTTGTAATAGTTGCAGTCAAACTCTCCCAGAGTATGAAAAAATCCGTGTAAGCCGATTTGCAACCAGTCATAGCCATTCATTATCTTCGCCCATTCTTTGTATTTATCGCCCTTGAAATGTTTGGCGTTGTTGGAATAAAAAAATTGATTGGGCAATGGGATAGTGAATAGGGTTATTTTAAAATCATCGTAATGCTGTTTCAAACGAAGAATATCGTCAAAGCCGGGAAGTAAAAATCCGAAATCATCCGCGTCTAATGAATATATTTTATCTTGCATATTGTTGAATGAATTTATTGACTATTCGCGCGTTGTTACCTTTTTGCGGGAGGTGATAGTGGTGATACAGTATTGCTGTTGGGACGGAATAAATAAGGTATCCTTGATAGTAGAGTCTTGCCGCCAGTTCTTGATCGTCCCCGCCGTAACCTTTCAGCTTTTCATTCCATTCAACGCGGGGAGTAACCAGCCCGTTGCCCGTGATAGCGTTAAATGGCTCTCTGACCAATAAAGCGGGGATATTCGGGATTATTTGCTTCTTGAGTCGCCAGTCCATTCCCACAACTCTTTTTTCCTCAATATTCGCCCTCACTCCGCATAAGACTCTATCCTCTCTTATCCATTCGTTTAAAACTTCCAAATAATTCTTTTCGGGGAAAGAGTCGCCCATTATAAACACGCAATATTTTCCTTTGGCTGATTTAATTCCTTGATTGACATTCTTGGCCAGCCGCATACCCCAATGAAATTGGCGAAGGTATTTAAAATCAAAAGACAATCCGGCATATTTAAAGTATTCTTTCGTGCCGTCATTTGAACCATCATCGCAAAATATAACTTCAAAATCTTTGAAAGTTTGAGAAGCCAATGCTTCCACCAGTTGAGGCAGATATTGTTTATGATTATACAAGGCGATAATCACGGAGAATTGTTTATCGGAGGGCGTGTCCATAAATCCATCTATCCGCTTGAAGATAAAAGTTTTTTATCTCAAATGGCTTAATTATTTTTTTAATGTCATCTATTGTTCTTATGTCTTGCGTATGCCATTCCGAACAGCTCAAAGAATTAAGCGGGACGGAGAAAACCAATTCTTTACTTTTTAGATTTTCCATAAAAAACTTCGGGTCAGTTAAATGCTCTATCGTTTCCAAAGAAATCGTCAAATCGTGTTCGGGCAATAAATCTTTATTTAAATCCAATTTCAGATATTCTGCGTTGTAAGCGGGATATTCTTTGGCGTATTCAAGGTGTTCTTGACGATAATCAACGGCGTAAACTTTCTTGGCAACTAATGAATAAAAGTATGTTCCCAGTCCCGCCCCGCAAGCCGCGTCCAAGACTGTCTTATTCTCCGCCAGCATCATCGCGTAAATGTATCTCTCAACATTTATCTGTATCTCATAAGAAGTAGATTGATTTGGCACAAAACATTCACCAGTTTTTTTCATTTTGCGTTTTTTCTATAAAATTATCAAGTTGATTATCGCAATCTTTAATGTAGTCCAGATATTTTTCTTTAACAAGATGCACGGTTTCTTTAGCGTATTCAATCTCATCATTACCTATGCCGATACCTTCGGCGACAATAAAATGACTTCGTAAATATCTTTTATCCGTAAAAGCCCTTGAAAAAATAATCGTTGGGCATCCGCATAAACCCGCTTCCGTGCTAATTCCCGATATTTCATCAAAACAATAAAGCATCTCGGATGTTTTAAATATTTCAGCCAATCCTTCTCGGGTTGCCGGCCATTCTTTAGTTATCATTACAGACTCGTTGAAAAATCCGCTTTCTTCCGCTTCCTCTATCAATTCGGCATTCCATTTCTTGCCTTTGCCGTAATATACGCAAGAACCTTTCCTTTCTCCGACACCTTCGGTATTGAAAATATCCAGCTCAAATGGCGGGATAAAAAGCATATCATAATCTCCGAAAGCCAGAGAGTGGGTAAACATCATTTCCTTTTCGTCATACTCGGTATCTCCGCCCAGAAGTCCGGGGTGATTCAAAAGCCAGCGGACGACTTTCTTAGCTTTCAAGGGATTGCCGTAAACTACTTCCGCGTAAACTACAACTGCGTCATCGGGTAATGTGTCTATGATCTCCAAATCATAATAAGATACCGCGGGCAAGTCTTTGTTAGTTTCCGTCCGATGAATGTAAATGTATGCTTCCTGTCCTTTCTCTTTCAGGGCTTTAGCTAATTTCCAAAGAGCGGTTTTCCCTCCGCTATTACGCGCGTAAGGCGGGGCGTAAATCACATATTTCAAAATATCCCTCCTTTCGTTTTGCGGGCTTTTTCTATCTCTTTGAAGTATTCGGGATTTTTCTCTTTTTGTCCTTTCGTGCCGTCTATATGCCACAATCTTAATTCCTCCGCGTAAAAACATTTGTATCCTTGTTGATTGGCATATTGAGAAATCAAATAATCCTTGTTGCCGGCAATAAAGGTTTTCTCGTCAAATTTAAAATCATCGTAAAGCTCTATCGGTGCCGCCCAGCAAATACCGCCCAGAAATGGCACCATTCCCAACACACGGTCGTTAATTAAAACATAAGGCGAGCCTTCTGACATTCTTTGTCTCAAAACTCCGCCCGGTGAATCTTCCAATCCTTCCACATAAGGCGATAAAATGAGCTTGCGATTGCGGTCAAATAGTTCCACCAGAGTTTTCAACCAATTATCAGACATCATCTCCGCGTCATTATCCAGTTTTACGATTATGGAGTAACCCCCTGCTTTTTTAATCAATTCTATGGCTTGATTCCAGCCTCTCGCTATCCCGACATTTTTTGGATTTTCAATCACTTTAACTTTTTGTGTTTTCAGCCATTCCACCGTGCCGTCCGCGCTTCCATTATCTATCACAAACCAATCAAAAGGATGACCAGCCAAAGCAAACATTTTTTCAGACATTCGTTTTGTATATTCAAGACGGTTTTTCGTTAAAGTAAACACCGCCACTTTTAAAGGTTTCTTTTCTCCGAGAAAAGTTTTATCGGCAAAGATTTCACAATCGGCGGGTGAAAAGTTAGGAATAAAGTTGCCTTCCTCATCTTGTCTCGTTTTATTCTTTTCGGAAACAGACTCTTTTTGAGGGAAGACTTCCGCCGTGATAATTGGAATATGCAAGAATTTAAATCCTCGTTTTTGCATTCTAACCCACAAATTCCAATCTTTAAAAATCTTTAAGTTTTCATTGAACCCACCCACTTCCAAGAGAGCGGATTTCTTCACCATTGCCGTTACCATTGAAATATAATTCATTTTGGAGAGCAGAGGCGGATTAAAATCTATTGACCAACCCGGTCTCATTCTGCCTCCTTCCTCGATCAAATAGTCCCCATAAGCGACATCCGCGCCGGTCTCAATGTATCTTAATAAGATTTTAAGAGTGTCCGGTCGCCAGATGTCGTCATCATCAAGGAAAGCGACATATTCTCCTTGCGCTTTGGAGATAGCCAAGTTTTTCGGCAACGCGTCAGACCCCGAGTTCTTTTCGGTTTTTAAATGAATTACTGGATATTTTCTAATTACCTTTTCCGTGTCATCGGTGGAGCAGTCGTCCACCACTATCAATTCAAAGTCCTTATATGACTGATTGAGAACACTGTTAATCGCTTTGTCTAAGAGTTTAGAGCGATTATATGTGCTGATTATAACCGATATTTTCCTTGTCATAATAAAAGAATATTTATTAATTTTTAAAAGTGAGAAGCTTAAGCGGGATAGACAAGGATTATCCTTTTTAAGCTTCTCGCCTGAAGCTCCTCACTTTTGGGGAGGATGTATCCCCCCCATATTATCAGCTGCCTAACGAAGCTGAAGATTCCAAACGAACACACCGAGAATTCGTCAAAACAGCGCTGGACGAAACAAATCTATACCCGTAGGTATTGAATTGTCCCAGTTCAGATGTTTTACCCGGCTCGTTGATAACAATATCAACTTCTCCGAGGTCGGCTTGACCCAAGAAATCCGGTCCGAAAATCAGTGTTCGGTAGACATCTCTGCTTGCCGAACCTGAATTGATCAAGAAGTTATTAGTGGCGGTCATTGCGGGAGCGAGAGCAAATCTCACGCCATACAAGCGACCAATTTCTCCGCTAATATCATTCTTGACTGAATCTCGGTATTTGTTGATGTCAACCCAAGCCGAGTCGCTTTGAATATCAAAGCCGACATCCGCGTGAACCAACCCAACATAATAACCGTCCGGCCAAGTCGGCACGCCTGATTTCTGAAGCAGGTTAACCGCTTTCCGAATATCCCTTACAGTCGCGGTGTCCGCTTTCGCGATGGAATTCCTTGCAGCTTTTCCATTCGCGTATAGAACGGTGCCGCCCGCCAATGCTTTAGTGTAAAGCACTGTGTCAAGGGTAATAGCCGCGTCTTTGGCTAAATCCTTAATTATCGCTTCTTTGGTTCCGTCTATCGCGGTATCAGAGAAGAGTTTAGAATTCTTGATGAGATTGACATATTCAGTCAACACACCAGAAACTCTGGAAGCTCTGGAAGAGCGCGCGGTCGGATCAGCGCCTTCGGAAGAAGCCGCCCCAGCGGGGTCAACTTTTCCGATGCCTACCCACCACACAGTCGTTCCCGAGTTTTTTGAGACCTTTGCCATTTTGGTCAAGCCCTTCAAGGCGAATGAGTCATAGAGATTTTCTATGAACATATCTACCCAGTATTGCTTGAGCGCTGTGGCAGTGGTGCTCGTAGTTCCTAACATTTTATTACCGCAAGTTTTCTATTTCTTGCTTCTTTATGTTGCCATAAAGATTAGGTCATATCATCCCTTTCGGGCGAGCTATTTGTGGGGATTATATTTATTCACCCCTGACTATGTATCTTTCAATAATTGGTTTTACCTTATATTCCATACAATTAGGAACAAAAGGTTTTATTATCTGAGCAAGTTTTATAGAATTAGTGGTATTAAACCAAAGTCTATGCCTTTCCCTATCCCTATGAACCTTACTCTCTAACCCAAAAATATTTTCAAGATATTGCTGAAGTAGTTGAATCTCAATCAAAGAAAAACAATGTGTGGCAAGCGTATAATTCCAATTTGTTGTTTTACGGTTTTTATTATTTTCCGAAAGACAACCATCGTCCATAATCCACGCCGCCAATGTTATCGGGGTCATTTGTTTTAATATCCGTTCGGGAAGTTTCTTTTTACCTTTGTGGTAAAGAAGTTTCCAATAACGAGTAAAAAACTTGTGAGTCCGAGTTTCAAATCCCTTGATATGGTAAATCTTATTCCTTCTTTTGTCGTCTATGCGAGTATATCTTATCGCTCGTGATAGATTTTTAAGAAGTTCGTGTTTCCACATTAGGTAATTTTCCTGTTTTAGTCCGTGACTGATCTTCAATGAACAGTTGTTCCCGTTTTTTATCTTAAAGAGATAACCATCTCCTAGAAAAAAACCGATACAATACTCTTTTACTTCCTTCGGCAATTCAATATGTTTTTTCATATAGTTTGCCTATTATATTAGTCATTTAACTGACCGTCACACACGCCCAGAGAGCCTTTCGTAATCTCTCCTGCTGGCTCGGTATTATCCCTGAGGGACTTCCACCGAATTAAGCTCGTTTAATTTCCTAACAATTTTTACCCTACCCCCATAATTATCAGTTTGTTTATGACATTCTCCACAAAGCGTCTGACCATTATCTATTACAAAGCGAAGTCCGGGGAAAAGAGCGAAAGATTTTATGTGATGTGCTGTTAAATATCCGCCAATGCGCTTACATTTGATGCAAGTATAAGTATCTCTTTCAAATACTGATTTGCGCCAAAATTTATATTCAATTGAATAATATCCTGTTTTATACGATCTGCTTCTTCCTCCTTTCCAATTTGGATGTTTCTCGGCTTTATTATCACCTTTTCCCCATTGACTTGGAGAATCCCACCATCGCTTCAATCCTTTATTATGGGATGGAGTATTTTTTTTAAATCCATAATTATTCCCTATCAACCAAACTCTTGGAGCTTTTTTGTTACATTCTTTACTACAAAACTTTCTTTTTCTACAAGGCATATCAATGAATAGTTTTGAACATACACCACAAATAAATTCCATAAATTATTTGGAAATGGCCTATAAACTAAGCCATCTTACTGTCTTGTCTTTAATTTTTAAAGTCCCATCTTTTTGAACGCTTCCTTTCTTTTTTCCAACGAGAGCTTATTGAAAGCTGGGGAAAGCATATCTCCCGTCAAGTCTCCTGAAGCGCTTCCTTTCCCTGTCTCTTCCTGCGTCTGCCTTTGGGTTTTGGCTCTTTGTTCGGCGGTTTTGCCGGCGTGGTCTATGGCTGGTTTGAAGTATTCACTCCAAATCTCGCCAAAAGACTTTTTCGGCTCAATCCTGCCTAACTTTTTAAGAGCTTCCCGTTGAGCGGACGCTTCCGGAGTTTTCGTGATAAAGTCCGATACCAGACGCTCTTCCCTTTCGGTAACGAGCATTTCTTGCATCTCTTTTATTGATAACTCCGTTTTTGCTGAACGATATGCTTCAGGGTCTACCTCCCTTAACGCCTCCAGCTGATCTGCTTCCTTGAGCCGTTCCGCCTCCGCTTGCGTGGCGGCAAGATTGGCTTGCAGAGACTGATTTTCCCTAAAAAGCCGTTGGGCTTCTTTGGAGGATTCGGCGAATTTGACCGCATAGTCAATCGCTTCTTTTGCAGATGTCTCATTCTGCTCCGTTTCCGTTCCGGCAGAATCATCAGTTAGAGTTTCCTCGTTGATGACTTCGCTTTCTTCGGAAGTTTGGTCTTCTGTCATATTTTTTAGAATAATCGCCGTCCTACTAAAAGGGTTAGGCAATTATCCGGTTAATAATGTTTTTACTTCGTTCTCCTCGGCGGATTAAACTCATTGCTTCCTTTTCAATCGCTTCTTTCAAATCCACTGCTGAACATTTAGGGCAAGAGTGAGTATTCCATTTGCTCACCGTGGCCATAAATCTTTTGTTGACGATATTTAAAATAGCGTTCCAAGCGGGCGTTCCGATGAAGCCGGATAATCTTTGCGCCAATTCTATATCCTCCTGTGATGATTGTTTTATTTTCTCCTTGTCCATTATTCTTCTTTATAATTTATAGTTACATTTATATATTTATTTGGGTCCCACGGCTTAGCTCTTATCATTATACCATATCCTTTCGGTAAGTTTAAATTATCGGACGGCGAAATAATATCAAAAGGCATTGCCGTCTGAAGAGTGCTGAATTTCAAGACTGTCCAGTTATCTTGAACGGCAATCTCGTTATAAAATCGGGCGTTGGTTTCAGTCTGTTCGCCAATCAGAGAAGATTGCACTGTGTCCAGTTCCGCATAGTTAGTAAAAGATTCCAAAGGCACGACTACCACGGCAATATCCATAGTAAAAGACACATCTGCTTGGATGCGGGAGATGCGGAATATTTTATCGGAAGGATTG